>Ga0307515_10000279_pt1 | contig 125422 bp, 103 predicted proteins | sample 17_EM_MG_FD_194513 | JGI IMG/M metagenome (GOLD analysis project Ga0307515, IMG submission 194513) | Populus trichocarpa ectomycorrhiza microbial communities from riparian zone in the Pacific Northwest, United States - 17_EM | ecosystem: Host-associated > Plants > Roots > Unclassified...
CGGGGCGACCGCCTCGACCTCCGCGAACACCTGCTGCTTGACGCCGATCTCCTCGAAGACGGCCTCGATGATGAAGTCGGCGTCGGAGAAGCCCTCGGCCTTGTCCAGCACACCGGTGACCAGGGCCGTGAGGCGGTTGGCCTTGTCCTGGTTGATACGGCCCTTGCCGAGCAGCTTCTCGATCTCGGCGTGGACGTAGCCCACACCCTTGTCGACGCGCTCCTGGTCGATGTCCGTGAGGACGACCGGTACTTCGAGGCGACGCAGGAAGAGCAGGGCGAGCTGCGAGGCCATCAGACCCGCGCCGACCACACCCACCTTGGTGACCGGACGCGCCAGCGACTTGTCGGGCGCACCCGCCGGACGCTTGCCGCGCTTCTGGACGAGGTTGAACGCGTAGATACCGGCGCGGAGTTCGCCACCCATGATCAGGTCGGCGAGCGCCAGGTCCTCGGCGTCGTAGCCCTGCTGGAGGTCGCCGTTCTTCGCGGCCCCGATGATGTCGAGGGCGCGGTAGGCGGCCGGGGCAGCCCCGTGCACCTTGGAGTCCGCGACGAAACGGCCCTTGGCGACGGCCTGGTCCCAGGCGTCACCGCGGTCGATCGCCGGACGCTCGACCTTGATGTCGCCCTTGAGGACGTTCGCCGTCCAGATCAGCGACTGCTCCAGGAAGTCGGCGCCCTCGAAGAGCGCGTCGGCGATCCCGAGGTCGAAGACCTGCTGGCCCTTGAGCTGCTTGTTCTGGTTGAGGCTGTTCTCGATGATCACCGAGACGGCCTTCTCCGCGCCGATCAGGTTCGGCAGCAGCGCGCAGCCGCCCCAGCCGGGGACGAGGCCGAGGAAGACCTCGGGCAGCGAGAACGCCGCGATGTGCTTCGACACCGTGCGGTACTCGCAGTGCAGACCGACCTCGACACCGCCGCCCATGGCCGCGCCGTTGTAGTACGTGAAGGTCGGCACCGCGATGTCCGCGAGGCGCTTGAAGACCTCGTGTCCGCCCTTGCCGATGGCGAGCGCGTCGTCGTGGTTCTTGAGGAGCTCGACGCCCTTGAGGTCCGCGCCGACGGCGAAGACGAACGGCTTGCCGGTGATGCCGGCACCGACGATCTCGCCGGCTGCGGCCTCCTTCTCGACCTGGTCGATGGCGGTGTTGAGGTTCGCCAGCGAGGCCGGACCGAAGGTGGTCGGCTTGGTGTGGTCGAAGCCGTTGTCCAGCGTGATGAGCGCGAACCGCCCGGCGCCGTACGGCAGTTCCAGGTGGCGGACGTGCGCGGACGTCACGACCTCGTCCGGGAACAGCTCGGCCGCACCCTTCAGAAGCTCGGTGGTGGTGCTCACTTGTCCCCCTCGAAGTGCGGGTTCTCCCAGATGACCGTGGCGCCCATGCCGAAGCCGACGCACATGGTGGTCAGGCCGTAGCGGACGTTCGGCTGCTCCTCGAACTGCCGGGCCAGCTGCGTCATCAGACGCACACCCGACGAGGCCAGCGGGTGACCGAAGGCGATCGCGCCGCCGTACTGGTTGACGCGCTCGTCGTCGTCCGCGATGCCGTAGTGGTCGAGGAAGGCCAGCACCTGTACGGCGAAAGCCTCGTTGACCTCGAAGAGGTTGATGTCCTCGATACCGAGACCCGCCTTGGCGAGCGCCTTCTCGGTCGCCGGGATCGGGCCGTAGCCCATGACCTCCGGCTCGACGCCCGCGAAGGCGTACGACACGAGACGCATCTTCACCGGCAGGTTGTGCTCGCGCGCGAAGTCCTCGCTGGCGATGATCGACGCGGTGGCACCGTCGTTCAGCCCGGCCGCGTTACCGGCGGTGACCCGCCCGTGCACACGGAACGGCGTCTTCAGACCAGCCAGGTTCTCCAGGGTGGTCCCCGGACGCATCGGCTCGTCGGCGGTGACAAGACCCCAACCGGTCTCGCCCACCTGCTCGTTGGTGTTGCGCACCGAGATCGGCACCAGGTCCTGCTGGATCTTGCCGTTGGCGTACGCCTTGGCGGCCTTCTCCTGCGAACGCACCGCGTACTCGTCGGCACGCTGCTTGGTGATGTGCGGGTAGCGGTCGTGCAGGTTCTCCGCGGTCATGCCCATGAACAGCGCGGAGTCGTCGACCAGCTTCTCGCTCACGAACCGCGGGTTCGGGTCCACGCCCTCGCCCATGGGGTGACGGCCCATGTGCTCGACCCCACCGGCGATGACGGCGTCGTAGGCACCGAAGGCGATGGAGCCCGCGGTGGTCGTGACGGCGGTCAGCGCGCCCGCACACATACGGTCGATCGAGTAACCGGGCACCGACTGCGGCAGCCCGGCGAGAATGCCCGCGGTCCGCCCCAGGGTCAGCCCCTGGTCACCGATCTGCGTGGTCGCGGCGATGGCGACCTCGTCGATCTTCGCGGGGTCGAGTCCGGGGTTGCGGCGCAGCAGCTCCCGGATCGCCTTCACGACGAGGTCGTCGGCCCGGGTCTCGTGGTAGATGCCCTTCGGGCCCGCCTTGCCGAACGGGGTGCGGACGCCGTCGACGAAGACGACGTCCCTGACGGTACGAGGCACGATTGGCTCTCCTCCAGGGTGCGGGATCGGCACTGCCGCGATGCGCTGAGCGCGCGCTCAGTACCCATGCTACTTGCGGGTAACCAGCCTGCCCACCCCCGGGGCCCCAAGCGGCGAACGTCACACTCCGAAGACCCTTGCGCCCTACATGCCTGCACATGTCGCCCAAGGATCTTGGCGCGATCTCGACGTTCCCGGACCAGTTGACGCGCCCCTTTAAGGGGCGCGGGGAACTGCGCGACGAGCCACAGCGGACCCGCACTCGCGCTACAACAGAAACCTCTTACGGTGCTTTGGCGGTCAAAGCCTCCACCAAAACCGGCGCAACCTGTTCAACCTGCCAAGCCCGAGCCCCGTACCCCGCAAGCGCGGCCCCCACAGACTCCACATCCACACTCTTCGGCGGCTCCCAGCAAACCCGCCGCACAGTGTCCGGAGTAATGAGGTTCTCCTGAGGCATGTTCAGCCCCTCGGCCACCGCCGACACCGCAGCCCGCGCCGCGGACAACCGAGCCGCAGCCTCAGGATCCTTGTCGGCCCAAGCACGAGGCGGAGGCGGCCCAGTGACCGGCTGCCCAGGCTGCGGCAGCGCAGAGTCGGGAAGGGCCTTGGCCCGATCGACCGCAGCCTGCCACTGCTCCAGCTGCCGCCGCCCCATCCGATGCCCGAACCCGTTCAACCCGGCCAGCGCCTGCACGTCGACGGGAAGAGAGAGCGCGGCCTCCACGATCGCTGCGTCCGACAGCACCTTCCCCGGCGACACGTCCCGCCGCTGGGCGATCCGGTCCCGCGTCTGCCACAGCTCCCGGACGACACCGAGCTGCCGGCGCCGCCGTACCTTGTGCATCCCGGATGTACGACGCCACGGATCCTTGCGGGGCTCGGCCGGCGGCGCCGCCGCGATCGCGTCGAACTCCTGGCGGGCCCAGTCCAGCTTGCCCTGCCGGTCGAGTTCCTTCTCCAGCGCGTCCCGCAGATCGACGAGGAGCTCGACGTCGAGGGCGGCGTAGCGCAGCCAGGGTTCGGGCAGCGGGCGGGTGGACCAGTCGACGGCGGAGTGTCCCTTCTCCAGGACGAATCCGAGGACGTTCTCGACCATCGCGCCCAGGCCGACCCGCGGGAATCCGGCGAGCCGACCCGCCAGCTCGGTGTCGAAGAGCCGCGTCGGCACCATGCCTATCTCGCGCAGACAGGGCAGGTCCTGGGTGGCGGCGTGCAGCACCCACTCGACGCCGGAGATGGCCGTACCGAGGCCGGAAAGGTCGGGGCAGGCCACGGGATCGATCAGTGCGGTGCCCGCGCCCTCACGGCGCAGCTGCACCAGATAGGCGCGTTGCCCGTACCGGTAGCCGGACGCGCGCTCGGCGTCGACGGCCACGGGACCCGTGCCGGCGGCGAAGGCCGCGATCACCTCGGCGAGGGACTCCTCGTCGGCGATCACGGGCGGAATGCCCTCTCGGGGCTCAAGCAAAGGGATCGGCGCCGTTTCGACGTCGTCCGGAGGGGCGCCTCCGGTGGTTCGCAGTGAGCTGTCTGCTGCGGTTTCTTGGGCGTCGGTCACCTGTCAAGGGTATCCGTGTATGGACAACGCCCGCCGACGGAACGTTCCGTCGACGGGCGTCTGGGGGTCGTAAACCAGTCAGGTAAGTGAAAGATCCGGTTCACGGCTCGATGGGGGAGCGGGAAGGAGAGCCGAAGGGGGTGTGGGGACGGGGTTGCGGGACAGGGTCAGTGGATGATTCCGGTGCGCAGCGCCACCGCGACCATGCCGGCGCGGTCACCCGTGCCGAGCTTGCGGGCGATGCGGGCGAGGTGGCTCTTGACGGTCAGTGCGGACAGGCCCATGGAGACGCCGATCGCCTTGTTCGACTGGCCCTCCGCGACCAGACGCAGGACCTCGACCTCTCGGCCGGACAGTTCGCGGTAGCCACCCGGGTGGCTCGGGGAACCCGGGGGGCGGCGGTGCATACGGGCGGCGGCGGAGCCGATGGGGGCGGCGCCGGGTCGGGTGGGGAGCCCGACGTTGTTACGGGTGCCGGTGACGACGTAGCCCTTGACGCCGCCCGCGAGGGCGTTGCGCACGGCACCGATGTCGTCGGCGGCGGACAGGGCCAGGCCGTTGGGCCAGCCTGCGGCTCTGGTCTCGGAGAGCAGGGTGAGACCGGAACCGTCGGGAAGGTGGACGTCTGCCACACAGATGTCGCGGGGGTTGCCGATGCGGGGACGAGCCTCCGCGACGGACGAGGCCTCGATGACGTCGCGCACACCGAGCGCCCACAGGTGGCGGGTGACGGTGGAGCGTACGCGCGGGTCGGCCACGACCACCATGGCGGTCGGCTTGTTCGGGCGGTAGGCGACCAGGCTTGCGGGCTGCTCGAGGAGAACGGACACCAGGCCTCCTGGGGTGTGGGACGACTTTCAAGGTCACAGTCGTCTTCGGCACCAAACCCCAGGTCCTTTAGAGAAAGATCACGATTTAGTGAGTATCAATCAGTTCAATTCGGACACGCTGTCGATCGTTCGGTGAACGAAACGGCTCGTTCGAGGGGCCACTCCTGATTGAAAGTGGCCGTATCGACAAAGACACCGGAAATGGTCGGTAAGACCTCGGTGTGCCTCGGGTAAGGCTCAGCGTGACTGCGGGCCCCGGCGTTGCGGCAGCGTGACGATGGACGCGTCGCCCGGACCCGCCGGCGGCAGGCCCGCGACCTGGGCCAGCAGATCGCACCAGGAGGCCAGATGCGCCGCCGTGTCCGGGACACCGCCCAGCCCCTCGCGCGGAGTCCACGAGGCGCGGATCTCGATCTGGGACGCGGACGGGCGCTCGGACAGCCCGCCGAAGTAGTGGGAGCTGGCCCGCGTGACGGTGCCGCTCGGCTCGCCGTACGTCAGTCCGCGCGCCTGGAGCGCACCGGTCAGCCACGACCAGCACACGTCGGGCAGTAGCGGGTCCGCCGCCATCTCCGGCTCCAGCTCCGCGCGCACCAGCGTCACCAGCCGGAACGTGCCGTGCCAGGCGTCGTGCCCGGCCGGGTCGTGCAGCAGCACCAGCCGGCCGTCGGCCAGGTCCTGGTCGCCGTCGACGACCGCTGCCTCCAACGCGTACGCGTAGGGGGCGAGCCGCTGGGGCGCGGGCGTCGGATCGATCTCGATCTGCGGCCGCAGCCTGCTGTTCCGCAGCGCCTGGACCGCTGCCTGGAAAGCCGGCGGCGCCGTACCGCCCCCATCCCGGTCCCCCTCCTTGGAGTCGTCCATCCCGTCAGCGCCATCCGACAATCGTCCCTGAGCCGCAGCCATGCGGGAAGATTAAGGGGAACGGAGGCATCGTGCGGGACTAGACACCCGCTCTTGCGTTCAGCACACCGTGTAATCGCCTTCTGCCGCCGTGCGAGACTTGCCCTCGTGAGTGCCAACCAGAGCCCCGCGGGCCAGCAGCAGACCGCCACTTACGACTCCGCCTTCATGAAGGCGTGCAGGCGCGAGCCCGTCCCGTACACACCGGTGTGGTTCATGCGGCAGGCCGGGCGCTCGCTGCCGGAGTACCACAAGGTGCGCCAGGGCATCCCCATGCTGGAGTCCTGCACGCGGCCCGAGCTGGTCACCGAGATCACCCTCCAGCCGGTGCGCAGGCACGACGTGGACGCGGCGGTCTACTTCAGCGACATCGTCGTCCCCCTCAAGGCAATCGGCATCGACCTCGACATCAAGCCCGGCGTCGGCCCGGTCGTCGAGAAGCCGATCCGCACCCGCGCGGACCTGGCCCAGCTCCGCGACCTCACCCCCGAGGACGTCTCCTACGTCACGGAGGCCATCGGCCTGCTGACCGCCGAGCTCGGCTCCACCCCCCTCATCGGCTTCGCCGGCGCCCCGTTCACCCTCGCGAGCTACCTCATCGAGGGCGGCCCGTCCCGCACGTACGAGAACGCCAAGGCGATCATGTACGGCGACCCCGAGCTCTGGGCCGACCTCCTCGACCGCCTCGCCGACATCACGGCCGCCTTCCTCAAGGTCCAGATCGAGGCGGGCGCCAGCGCCGTCCAGCTCTTCGACTCCTGGGCCGGCGCGCTCGCCCCGGTCGACTACCGCCGCTCGGTGCTCCCCGCCTCCACGAAGGTCTTCAAGGCCGTCGAGGGCTACGGCGTCCCGCGCATCCACTTCGGTGTCGGCACCGGCGAGCTGCTCGGCCTGATGGGTGAGGCCGGCGCGGACGTCGTGGGCGTCGACTGGCGCGTCCCGCTGGACGAGGCCGCCCGTCGCGTCGGCCCCGGCAAGGCGCTCCAGGGCAACCTGGACTCGACCGTCCTGTTCGCCCCCACGGAGGCCGTCGAGGCGAAGACCCGCGAGGTCCTCGACTCGGCGAAGGGCCTGGAGGGGCACATCTTCAACCTCGGGCACGGCGTGATGCCGTCCACCGACCCGGACGCGCTCACCCGGCTCGTCGAGTACGTCCACACGCAGACGGGCCGATAGGCGCCCTCACCACGTGTGCCGGGGCCGGGCCCGCCTGCCGAACAGCAGGCCGCGCGGTTCCGGCGGCGGGGGAGTGCCCGCCTTGAGCGGCCAGGCCAGCAGCATGCCCGCCAGGAACCCGACGACATGCGCCGCGTACGCCACGGTGCCCGCGTCGGAGACGCCCTCGCCGGACGAGTAGAACGCCTGAAGCACGAACCAGAAGCCCAGCACCAGCCAGGCCGGCAGGCGCAGCGGCAGGAAGAACAGGAACGGCACCAGGACCCACACCCGGGCCTTCGTGTACAGCACCAGATAGGCGCCCAGGACACCGGCGATCGCCCCGGAGGCGCCGATCAGCGGGTCGGTCGAGTCGGCGTTGAGCAGCGCGAAGCCGTAGCCCGCCGTGTAACCGCACACTACGTAGAAGAGCGTGTAGCGGATGTGGCCCATGCGGTCCTCGACGTTGTTGCCGAAGATCATCAGGAACAGCATGTTGCCCAGCAGATGGATCCAGCTGCCGTGCAGGAACATCGCGGTGAAGACGCTCAGCGGGGCCGACTTGTCGTAGCTCGGCGGGCCGACGGCGCAGCCCGCGCCGCCGGGGCCGGCCTGGATGGCGCCGGTCGGGACGATCTGGGGCATCTGATGGTGGATCAACTCCCGCGGTACGGCCGCGTAGTGGTCCAGGAACGCCTGTAGATGGCACAGCTGCGAGAGGTCGCTGCCGCCCGCCACGGAACCCGCTATTCCGGGCGTGAACAGGAAGACGAGCACGTTCGCGGCGATGAGCGCATACGTCACCCAGGGCGTGCGGCGCACCGGGTTCACGTCATGGACGGGGATGACCACAAGGGATTAGTGCCCCCGATCCGCGCGGCGAACCGGTGAACACCGCCGTCCGCCTGTGCGTATGACTCCTCAACCGCCTGCGGCGCGGGGAAGGCGTGTCGCGGGGACGACGTGAGGAACAGGCGATGAACGACCGGATTTCCCCTCAGATGACCGCCACGCCCGACGGCGAGGCCGAGATCTCCCTGGTGGTGCGCCTCCCCTGGGAAGACGTCGCCAGGCTCGGCCAGGAAGCGGGACGCTTGGCCGCGCAGATGCAGCGGCCGGTGACCCTGGACGAGGCGGTGAGCAACCGGCTGCGGTCCAACGCGCTGGGTGCCCACGCGAAGCCCGCGACGGCGGCACAGCCCGCCGCGATGATGCCGCCGAGCGCGTCGGTGTCCTCGCTGCCCGCCAGGCCGCCGGCCGAGCAGGCGCGGCAGGCCATAGACCGCATCAACGGAACCGCGTAACCACGCTCAACGCCCGCTCGCCTGGACCTTGGCGGTCGCTTTTCGGGCCGCCACCAGGACCGGGTCCCACACCGGTGAGAACGGCGGGGCGTAACCCAGGTCCAGGGCCGTCATCTGCTCCACCGTCATCCGGGCCGTGAGGGCGACCGCCGCGATGTCGACACGCTTCGCGGCGCCCTCCCGGCCGACGATCTGCACGCCCAGGAGACGGCCGGTTCGGCGTTCGGCGAGCATCTTCACCGTCATGAGGGAGGCCTCGGGGTAGTAGCCCGCGCGGCTGGTCGACTCGATGGTGACCGCCTCGAACTGCAGCCCCGCGCGGTGGGCGTCCTTCTCGCGCAGTCCGGTACGCGCGATCTCCAGGTCGCACACCTTGCTCACGGCCGTACCGACCACCCCCGGGAAGGTCGCGTAACCGCCGCCCGCATTGGTGCCGATGACCTGCCCGTGCTTGTTGGCGTGGGTCCCCAGGGCGATGTGCCGCTCCTGCCCGGAGACCAGGTCGAGGACCTCGACGCAGTCGCCCCCGGCCCAGATGTTCTCGTGCCCGCGCACCCGCATCGCCATGTCGGTGAGCAGCCCGTCGTGCTGCCCGACCGGCAGCCCGGCCGCCTTCGCGAGCGTCGTCTCGGGCCGCACCCCGATCCCCAGGACCACCACGTCCGCCGGATACTCCGCGTCCTCGGTGACCACCGCCCGCACCCGCCCGTCGTCCCCGGTGCGCAGCTCGGTGACATGGGCGTCGTTGACCATGGTGATGCCCAGGCCCTCCATCGCCTTGTGCACCAGCCGCCCCATGTCCGGGTCGAGCGTCGACATCGGTTCCTTGCCCCTGTTGACGACGGTCACGTCATACCCGCGGTTGACGAACGCCTCCGCCATCTCCACCCCGATGTACCCGGCCCCGACCACCACGGCCCGACGCCCACGCGTGCGTGCCAGCGAGTCGAGCAACGCCTGCCCGTCGTCGAGCGTCTGCACCCCGTGCACTCCGGGCGCGTCCACCCCGGGCATGTCGGGCCGGATCGGCCGCGCCCCGGTCCCGATCACGAGTTTGTCGTACGACGTCCAGGACTCGGCCCCGGAATCGACGTCACGCGCGCGTACCCGCCCGCCCGCGACGTCCAGCTCCACGACCTCGGTCCGCATCCGCAGGTCGATGTCACGCGCCCGGTGCTCCTCGGGGGTGCGGGCGATCAACTCCTCCGGCGCGGACACGTCACCACCCACCCAGTACGGAATGCCGCACGCCGAGTACGACGTGAAGTGGCCGCGCTCGAAGGCCACGATCTCCAGCTCGTCCGGCCCTTTCAGGCGACGTGCCTGCGACGCCGCGGACATGCCCGCGGCGTCGCCTCCGATGACGACCAGTCGTTCCCGGGTACCCCTCGCACGGCTCATGTCCATGCGAACACGCTACGGGGGCCGGTCATTTCAGTCCTGCCCACCCGACTCCTCCAGCCGGGCCGCCGGAACGGTCGCGGCCCGACGCGCCCGTACGAGACGCAGCCACACGACGAGCGCCAGCGCCGCCACGGCCGCGAACGGCAGCACCGCGCCGAGCGCCAGGGCGATCCAGCGCAGCATCGTCACGAAGACGTGCCAGCCGCCCGCCACGGCGTCCACGAAGCCGGGGCTGTCGTCCTTCGCGGCGGCCTTCGCGACCGGGGTCTGCGACAGGGACAGGGTGATGGTGGCCAGGCCGGTGCGGTCCTTCAGGGAGGCCTGTTGGGCGAGCAGCGCCTCCAGGTCGGACTCGCGGGTGCTCAACTCGCCCTCCAACTGCACCACATCGCTGAGCTTGGTGGCCCGGTCCATCAGCTCACGCACGCGTGCCACGCTGGCCCGCTGCGAGGTGATGCGGCTCTCCACGTCCACCACCTGGTCGGTCACGTCCTGAGCCTTCGCCGTCCGCTCCAGGAGCTTGCCCGCGCCCTCCAGATCGGCGAGGACCTCGTCGTACTTGTCGGTGGGCACCCGCAGGACGACCCGCGTGCGCTCGTGGCCCTGCCCGTCGCGGCTGGTCGACTCGTTGCCGACGAACCCGCCCGCGTTCTCGGTGGTGGTCCGCGCCTCGTCGAGCGCCTTCGGCACGTCCTTGACCCGGACGGACAGGGAGGCCGTACGGATGATGCTGCTCGCGGTGAGCTTGGGCGTCGTCTTGGTGTTCCTGGCGTTGCCGCTGCCGGACGCGCCCTCCTGCTGGGCGGTGTCCGGGGCGACTGCCTTGGCGCCCGCGCCGGCATCGCTGGCGGAGGTCGCCTTGTCCGCGCTGCCGCTGCACCCGGCCAGCGCGAGCGCCGAGGCCAGCAGCAGACCGGCCAGGGCCTGGACGGGTCGTGCGGAGTGTCGTGTGCGCATGGGTCGGTACCCCCGAGGATCGTCGTGACGACTGACGCTCCTTCGACGCCGGGACCGGGCGGGACGTTGGCCGGAAACGGTCCCGATGCGGTCACGGTCGGGACTCGCACCGGACACCGGGCAGGACACCGGGCCGGAGCCGGACTGTCAGCCGGGTCTGAGAGGCTGGGAACATGCGCGAAGTGGAGACCCGTACGGGCACAGGGCATGTCGTCGTCATCGGCGCCGGGATCGGCGGGCTGGCCGCCGCACACCGGCTGCTGGGCAGAGGCGTGCGCGTGACCGTCGTCGAGGCGTCGGACCGGGTCGGCGGCAAGCTGCTGCCCGGCGAGATCGCGGGCGCCCGCGTGGACCTCGGCGCCGAGTCGATGCTGGCCCGCCGCCCCGAGGCCGTCGCGCTGGCCCGCGAGGTGGGCCTCACCGACCGCCTCCAGCCGCCCGCCACGGCCACCGCGTCGATCTGGACCCGGGGTGCCCTGCGCCCCATGCCCAAGGGCCACGTCATGGGCGTCCCCGGCACCGCCGCCGCCCTCTCCGGAGTCCTCTCGGACGAGGGCCTGCACCGCATCGAGCGCGACGCCGGTCTGCCCCGCACGGAAGTCGGCGACGATGTCGCGGTCGGTGAGTACGTGGCGGCACGCCTCGGCCGCGAGGTCGTCGACCGTCTCGTCGAGCCCCTCCTGGGCGGGGTCTACGCGGGCGACGCGTACCGCATCTCGATGCGCTCCGCCGTCCCGCAGCTCTACCAGGCCGCGAAGACCCACGACTCGCTCACCGAGGCCGTCCGGGGCATCCAGGAGCGCGCCGCCGCCGCACAGCAGACCGGCCCGGTCTTCATGGGGATCGAGGGCGGAGTGGGCCAACTCCCGCTCGCCGTCGCGGAGTCGGCACGCGCGCGGGGCGCCGAGATCCTGACCGGGACACCGGTGACGGAGCTGCGCCGCAGCGGGGCGTCGGGCTGGCGGATCGTCGCCGGAGACCGCGTGCTCGACGCGGACGGGGTGATCGTCGCCGTACCGGCCCCGGTCGCCGCCGAGCTGCTGCGGCCCGAAGCACCGGGCGCCGCAGCCGAGTTGAGCGCCGTCGAGTACGCGTCGATGGCCCTGATCACCCTCGCCTACCGCCGCGCGGACATCGAACTCCCCGAAGGCAGCGGCTTCTTGGTGCCGCCGGTCGACGGCCGCACCATCAAGGCGTCCACCTTCGCCTCCCAGAAGTGGGGCTGGATCGCCGACGAGAACCCGGACGTGCTGGTCCTGCGCACCTCGGTGGGCCGGTACGGCGAGACGACGATCCTGGAGCGCGACGACACCGGCCTCGTGGACGTCTCCCGGCACGACCTGCGCGAGGCCACCGGCCTCGAAGCCACGCCCCTCGAAACCCGAGTCACCCGCTGGACCGACGGCCTGCCGCAGTACCCGGTCGGCCACCACGCGCGCGTGGCCCGCATCCGCGAGCACGTGGGCAAGCTCCCCGGCCTGGCGGTCTGTGGCGCGGCCTACGACGGTGTCGGCATCCCGGCCACCATCGCGAGCGCGTACGCGGCCGTCGAGCGGCTGACCGGTGACCCGGTGCCGAGCGCCTCCGGCGGAGCGGGAGAATAGCCCCATGAGCGACGACGCCCCCACCACCGAGCCCGGCCGCATCCCGAACAAGGGCAAGCTGGCCAAGGACCTCAACGAGGCCATCCGCTACACCCTGTGGTCCGTCTTCAAGCTGAAGGACGTGCTGCCCGAGGACCGCGCCGGTTACGCCGACGAGGTACAGGAGCTGTTCGACCAGCTCGCCGCGAAGGACGTGACCGTCCGCGGCACGTACGACGTCTCGGGCCTGCGTGCCGACGCCGACCTCATGATCTGGTGGCACGCCGAGACCGCCGACCAGCTCCAGGAGGCGTACAACCTCTTCCGCCGCACCAAGCTCGGCCGCGCCCTGGAGCCGGTCTGGTCGAACATGGCGCTGCACCGCCCCGCCGAGTTCAACCGCTCGCACATCCCGGCCTTCCTGGCCGACGAGACGCCGCGCAACTACGTCAGCGTGTACCCGTTCGTGCGCTCCTACGACTGGTACCTGCTGCCCGACGAGGACCGCCGCCGCATGCTCGCCGACCACGGCAAGATGGCCCGCGGCTACGCGGACGTGCGCGCCAACACGGTCGCGTCCTTCTCCCTCGGCGACTACGAATGGCTCCTGGCCTTCGAGGCCGACGAACTCCACCGCATCGTCGACCTCATGCGCCACCTCCGCGCCTCCGAAGCCCGCATGCACGTCCGCGAGGAGGTCCCCTTCTACACGGGCCGCCGCAAGGACATCGCAGACTTGGTAGCCGGCCTCGCATAGTCGCCCTGTTTTTAGTCTTTTAGGGGCGCGGGGAACTGCGCGACCAGCCCCCACCGGGCGGCAGACTACTTACTGCCCGGTCGCGCAGCCTTCGGCTCAGCATGCGGCGCACAAGCAGCCCGCCGCTCCGGCAACCGCCCTTCCAGCAGGTAAGCGTCCAGATACCCGTTGACGCACTTATTGGATCCACCGGCGATCCCATGGGTCCCCGCATCCCGCTCGGTCACCAACACCGAGTCGGACAACCGCCGTTGCAACTCAAGCGCCCCGTCGTACGGCGTAGCCGCATCCCGCTCGGCAGCAAGGATGAGCACTGGCGGCAACTCACCCGGCCCGGTCCGCACATCAAGCGGCTGCTGGCGCGGCGCGGGCCAATACGCGCACGGCAGATTCATCCACACGTTGTCCCACGTCTCGAACGGCGCCACCCGCGCCAGCCGCGTGTTGTCCCGGTCCCAGACACTCCACTCGGTAGGCCAGGCCGCGTCGTTGCACTCGACGGCCGTGTACACCGCGTTCCCGTTCTCCGCCTCGACGGCCGCCCCCGGCGTCGGCCCGGCCTGCTGGATCAGCTGCTTCGGGTCGCCCTTCAGGTACGACGACAACGCGGCGGCGCTGTGCGGCCAGTAGTCGTCGTAGTACCCGGCGGACAGGATCGCGCCCTGCAACTGCGCAGGACCGACCTTCCCGCCCGCGGGCTTCTCGGCGAGCCGCGCCTCGGCCTTGCGGTAGTTGCCGAGCACCTTCTCCGGCGTGTCGCCGAGGCCGTAGACGTCGTCGTGCTTGGCGATCCACTCGCGGAAGTCCGTCCAGCGGCCCTCGAACGCGGCCGACTGGTCGAGGTTGTTGCGGTACCAGATCTGCTCGGGGTCCGGGTTCACCGCCGAGTCGAACACCATCCGCCGTACGTGGGAGGGGAACAGCGTCGCGTACAGCGCCCCGAAGTACGTCCCGTAGGACGCGCCCATGAACGTCAGCCTGTCCTCGCCGAGCGCGGCGCGCAGGACGTCCAGGTCGCGGGCGTTGTTGAGGGAGTTGTAGAAGCGGAGCTTGCTGCCGGAGCGCTTGGCGCAGCCGCGTGCGTAGCTCTTGGCCTCGGCGATGCGTTCCTTCTTGTACGACTCGGAGGGGTACGTCGGCGACTGCGAGGGTGCCTTGAAGAAGTGCTTGGGGTCCTCGCAGGACAGTGGCGCCGACTTGTCGACCCCGCGCGGGGCGTAGCCGACGAGGTCGTAGGCCGACGCGATGCGCTTCCACTCGGGGAGCATGCCGATCAGCGGGAAGTAGAGGCCGGAGGCGCCGGGGCCGCCGGGGTTGTAGACCAGGGAGCCCTGGCGGGGGACTCTGCGCTTGCTGTTGTGCGGGTCCTTGTGGGTGGCGCGGGCCCGGCCGACGGTCAGTTTGATCTGCTTGCCGTCGGGGTGCGCGTAGTCGAGCGGGACGGAGACCGTGCCGCACTCCATGGTGCCGGGCAGGTCCTGCGCGTCGGGGCACTTCCCGAAGTCGATGCCCCGCGCGCGGGCGTGCGCGGCGGCCAGCGCGGTGCCGGTCAGCTCGGCGGCCCGGACGCCGGGAACGCCCGGGGTACCGGTGGCCGGGGCGGCGGCGAGGGTGGTCAGCAGCAAGGACCCGGCGGCCGAGTACAGGGCGGCGGCTCGCATGGTGGGGTATCCCTTCGGAGCACGGCAGCAACAGAAGGGATGTTTCGTTCGCTTATAGGTGAAGGCAAGCACCGTCGGGCGGTGTCGGCCCCAATGACCCCTGTGCGCCCCCGGGGAGCGCCTTCACGCTGTGGTCAGCGGCGCCACTCGTCGAACTGCTCGCGGTACTGCTCGCGATGCGCGAAGGCCGCCCGCAGATCCGGCTCACCGACCGCGCGGATGCCGCGTACGGCGACGGACGTCAGATACGTACGGTCGTCCCCGCTGCCCGCGTGCCGCGCAAGCGTGCCCAGCAGCCGCTGACCGGCCGGGGAGGCCCAGCGCGAGTACGGGTGCACCTCGACCCGCGCGATGGCCAGACAGCTCAGCGTGAGGGCGAGCGGCAGCCCGAACCAGAGCGCGACCAGCCCCCGCGGCATCTCGGCCCCCGGCGTCAGCAGCGCGATCACGCCCAGCGCGAGCACGACGAGCGCGGCGGCCCGCACCTGCCGTACCCCCGCCGCAACGGTCGTACCGCTGCCGTCCGGTACGGCGAGACCCGCGTCGACGAGCCGGACCGCCACGTCGCGCACCGCGTCCGTGGCCGCCGCGTTGGCCCGCACCGGGCCGATCCTGGACTGCCCTTCGGGCCCGATCGCGCCTATCACCGACCGCTCGATGGCGTCCCGGCCGCGCGGGTCGACGACGGTCGCCCAGCCGGTGTGGGCGAGCAGCAGCCGGTGCTGCCGCGCCATGGAGACGAGCGTCAGATCGGCGACCCGCGCGGGACCGCCGGACAGGAACGCCGCCTCGTAGAGCGTCAGATCGTGTCCTTGGCCCGCGTCGTCCGTGTCGACGGCCGCCGCTCTGACGGCGGCCAGGCACAGCCGCGTGCACGCCGTGCCGGCGACGGCCCAGGCCAGGAGCAGGAGGAGGACCCAGAACATGCCAAGTTTCTATGCCAAAGGCCCAGTGCGACGCCATGCCTTGTTCACAATCCGGACGGAGCGTTGTCGGTATGTGACGTTCCGAATGTCCGGAAACGAACCACGGCCGAAAACAGCTCTACGGCTGGTTCGGCGCCGGTGGGCTGGAGGCGGCCGGCGGGAGTGTGTAGGTCGGGGAGACCGACGGGGTCAGCGGGACGACCTGGCCGGGGTCGGCCGCGGCGGAGACGCTGGGTACGGGCGAGCTCGACGCGGCCATGTCCCGGGCCAGCGCGCCGAAGTCGACGTAACCGGTGGCCTCCAGGACCTTGATGTGGTCCAGGACGGTCGTGTTCGCGTCGTCGGCGAGGGCGCGGACCAGGGAGTTCTGGGTGGTGGCGCGGACCTGCGCGACCACCGTGAACACCTTGCCGTGCGCGAGACGCAGGATGTTGGCGAACTCGCGGTCGAAGTCCACGCCCTGCGCCGCGTTCAGTGTGGCGAGCCACTGCTGTTGCTGCGCGTTGGGCTGGTTCGGCAGCGGCAGCCCGAGCCGGGCGGCGACGTCACGCACCCGCTCGTCGAGGAACGTGTGCCCGTCGATGAGGTGCTGACCCGCCGTCCGTACGGCCGCGGTCGTGCCCTTCTCCTCGGCCTGCCGGCCGGCCGGCAGCTCCCACAGCCCGGCCAGCCGGACCTTGGTGACGAAGTCCCGGTCCAGCGCGGACAACGGCCCGTACTGCGTGGTCACGGTCTGGTCGCTGAGCACGCTGGCACCGGTCGTCCCGGACCGGTCGGCGTAGGACCAGACCGGGAAGACCAGCGCGGCCAGGGTCGCGGTCAGGCCCATGATGATGACGCCTGTGCCACTGAATATGCCTCGGCCCTGTACGGGGGGTCGCGGTCGCATGGGATGCCTCCTGTCACGGCACCGCACATGAGTGTGCTTTTCGTGCGCTTCTCGTGCGGAACCGCAATATTACTGTGGAGTCACTGTCACCTTCCAAGGCCCCACGTCAGCGCCGCCGCCCGCCCGCTGTCGACCCCTCAACGCCGCAGCAGCACCCGCCGGGTGGCGCGGGCGAGCCGGACCGCGGGCCGCGTCGAACGCGGCGCGGGCCCCGAGCGCTCCAGCCACCACTCCCGCAACTCCCGCCGCGCCCCGGCGTCCTCGGGCCCGCCCGAGAGCAGCAACTGCCCGGCGAAGTCCAGCGCGTCACGCCGATAGCCGCCGGTCATCGGGTGCGAGTGGGCGTACGCGAGGAAGGCCGGCCGGTACGACTCCCCGAGGATCAACGGCAGTTCGGGAGCTACCTTGGCCACGACATCGGCCCGCTTCACCCCGAGCGCTCGCGCCTGCACACCGAGCCGAATCCGGTCGAACCCGTCGGGAACGGGCGTCCCGGCGACCAGGGCGGAGAGCAGGGCGGTCTGGGCGAGGGCGAGGCGTTGGCGGGTGCAGTCGGAGGACTGTGGTGCGGCCGGGGAAGTGGGAGGGGTGGGCCGAGCAGAGGCGGTGGTGGTCTCGGGCGTGGGTGCCGCCTCCCGCGAGGGCACCCTGCTCGCGGCCGACCGTGCCCATCCCTTGGTCAGCGCCCCCTGAATCGCCTCCAACTCCCGTTCCAGCGCGGCCGGTTCGGGGAAGTTGTCGTCGCGCTCCAGCAGCACCCCCGGCGGGGAGACGCGGGACGCCAGGCCGGTGAGGATCGCGAGGACGGCGGCGGGGACCGGGTGGGCGTGGGTGTCGTGCCAGACGCCGTCGCGTTCGACGCCGCCCGCGACATGGACGTAGGCGATGGCCTCGACGGGGAGTTCGGCGAGGGCCTTGGCCGGGTCCTCGCCGCGGTTGACGTGGTTGGTGTGCAGGTTGGCGACGTCGATGAGGAGGCGTACGCCGGTGCGGTCGGCCAGTTCGTACAGGAACTGGCCCTCGGTCATCTCCTCGCCCGGCCAGGCGAGGAGCGCGGCGATGTTCTCGACGGCGAGGGGTACGGGCAGCGCGTCCTGGGCGATGCGGATGTTCTCGCAGAGGACGTCGAGGGCGTCGCGCGTGCGCGGGACGGGCAGCAGGTGGCCGGCTTCCAGGAGCGGGGAGGCGGTCAGCGGGCCGCCCGCGCGGACGAACGCGATGTGCTCCGTGACCAGCGGCGCGCCCAGCGCCTCGACCCGCTCGGCGAGTGCCGTCAGCCTGCCCTCGTCGGGGCGGTCGGCGCCGCCGAGGCCGAGGGAGACGCCGTGCGGGATCACGGTCACGCCGCGCTCGCGCAGCCGTATCAGCGAGTCGGGGAGGTGGCCGGGGCAGACGTTCTCGGCCACGGCCTCGACCCAGTCGATGCCCGGCATGCGCTCCACGGCGTCCGCGATCTCCGGCCGCCAGCCGATGCCCGTTCCCAGTCGCTCCATCGTCCGTCCCCGTTCTCCAGGCAAGCCATGAACTCCACAAGTTCGCTGTTCGGTGTGACGGGGGTATCACCCACGGGCAAGGCCCCGAACCTCGGCCGCGTCACCTTCAGAGCAACATTTGAGGTTCGGGGCCCGGACTCGGGCGGCCGGGGGCGGCCTAGCCCAGCACGCCGTTCGAGTCGACCGGATCCGGTCGGCCGGTGTTGACCGTGCCCGGGGCCGCCGGGGACGGCCGGGAGGTGGTCCGGATGTTCGGGCTCGCCTCGGCGACGGGGGCCGAGGGCGCCACCTGGCCGGGCACCGGCGCCGCGGGGCCGGTCGGGCTCGCGGTCGAGGCGTTGGCGATCGAGTTGGCGATCGAGTCGAAGTCGACCCGCCCGGTCTTCTCCAGGATCGTGATGTGATCGAGCACGGTCTGGTTGGCGTCCGACGCCAGCTGTCGTACGAGCGTGTTCCGGGTGGTGTTCCGTACGGCGCCGATGGCCGGGAAGATCTTGCCGTGCGCGGCCCGCAGCAGGTTGGCGAACTTGTACTCGTACTCGGTGCCGGTCGCCGCGCTCATCTCCCGCAGCCAGCCCTGCTGTTGCTCGTTCGGCACGTTCGGCAGCGCGACGCCGAGCTGGGCCGCGATGATCCGCACCCGCTTGTCGAGGTCGGTGTGACCGACGATGAGATGGTCCCCGGCCTCCTTGATCGCCTGGCTGGGCGCCCGCTCGATCGCCTGCTGCCCGGCCGGCAGCTCCCACAGCCCGGCCAGCCGCACCCGCACGATCAGATCCCGGTCGGCGGCCGTCAACGGCCCCCACTCGGTGTTCACGGTGCCCGCCGCCACGTTCGCCTGCCCGGTCCCCCCACGGTCGGCGTACGACCACATGGGAAAGACGAGCGCACCGGTGGTGGCGACGATGGTCGCGATGAACACAGCCGTACCGTTGATACGACGCAAGGGAGCCTCCCGGGGGAACCAACTGGTCGTTGGAAAAGTGACGCTTGGCCAGTGCCAGGAGGTACGCGCGGGCATGTCGCCTTGTTCAAAGGGAGGGCAGGTTCTCTCAAAGGGCAGGCAAAGGAAGCGAGTTCAGCGGCTCTTCGTCGGCCAGTGCTCCGGCGTCCGGCCCAGCAGCCGTAGCGCCTCGTCCAGCGGGCCGGCGTCCGGCGGTACGTCGAGCGGCGGGGCGAAGGCGAACCCCGGTCCGCGTACGGCCGGTTCGGTGGGCACCAGCTGGGCCACCACCAGGGCGATGCCCAACACGTCGTCCGACAGGTCGAGTTCCACGCCGAGGGTGGCGGCGACGTCCCAGGCGTGGACGACGTAGTCGATGAAGTGGAAGCCGATCGCCGTCCGGCCGGGGAAGCTCGCGCCCAGCTCCGGAAGCGCGAACTCCCGCTCGGTGGCGCCGGGTTCGGCGAACGCGGCGAGGACAGCGGTGGCCGCCGCGCGGTGCGTCCGGGCCGGCTCGCTCAGGTCCGCCGACTCCCGCCAGTACGCCCTGTCCCGGCCCGCCCCGCGCGCGGCGGCCGCGAACCCGTGATGCTGCGCGGCCATGTGCGCCACGAGCCGCCGCAGGTTCCACCCCGCGCAGGGGGTGTCCCGCTCCCAGTCCTCCTCCTGCGCCAACTCCACTACGCGCAGCGCCTCGTACACGGCGATCCGGTCGAGCTCGACGATGTCCGTTCCGGTGGCTGTCATGGGACGTGAGCCTAAAACTGTGCGAACGGTCGTGCTACTTGTTTTCGGCCGAAGTGGCAGGGAGGTGCAAATGCGGTGCGGATCAAGGGACTTGAGGGGCTTCAGGCGCTTCAGGGACTTGAGGAACTTCCGAAGGGGTTACGGCCGCGCTCCGCAGCCGTGCCGTTATGCCGACACGGGCCCGGCGGTACGCGGTCTCCTCGTCGTGCAGTACGGAGACCACATTGGCCGTCTCCATCAACGCGACGATCTCGAAGGCGAGTTGGGGTATGTCGGTGTCGGCCCGCAACTCGCCCGCGTCCCGGGCCTCGGCGACCGTCCGCTCCACGAGGGCCGTCCAGTCCCGCTGCGCGCCGACCACCGCGTCGTGCACCGGCCCGGACCGGGCGTCGAACTCGGCGATGACCTCGTAGAAGAAGCAGCCGCCCGGGAAGACCCGCCCCCGCGAGTACTCCAGCCACAGCTCGCACAGCCGCCACAACCGGCCTACGCCGAACGGGAGTTCGGCGGCGGGCTTGATGACCTTCTCCGTGTAGATGCGGGCGGCCTCGCGCACGGTGGCCAGTTGCAGCTCCTGCTTGGAGCCGAAGAGCGCGAACACCCCGCTCTTGCTGAGCTCCAGCTCGGTGGCCAACCGGCCGACGGACAGCGCCTCCAGGCCCTCGACGGAGGCGATGTCGACGGTACGGCGCAGGACGAGTCGCCGGGTGCGGTTGCCCCGCTCGACCCGGCCGTCGAGTCGTGTCGTACCCGCGTCCCCGTCAGCTGTCCTTGTCGCTCCGCCTGTGCTCATGGTGGTCCACCCTAAGCAACACAGGGGAAACGGACCCTTCCTAGGATGCGACGGATGCACCTGATCGTCCTGGACGCCCCCACCGAGTGGAGCCGGTTCGCCGAGGGTTCCGTCGAGCGCCGCATGCTGCTCGCGCTCGGCGACCACCTCGGCACGCCCTTGCGGCCGAAGCCGCTCATGCTGCCCGACGGCAGTCGGGTCGAGGTCGAGGGGATCGACGCGGGCTGCCGCGTACTGGTCCAACTGGTCGGCAACCAGGGCGCGTACAAACCCGCCTACCGCAACAAGGTCATGGCGGACATGTTCAAACTGCTCTGGCTGCGGGAGTCCGTACCGACCGCCGAGCGCGCGGTGCTGCTGGTCACCGAGCTGATCGTGCAGGCCCTCGGCGGCTGGGTGGCGCGCGCCGCGGCGGACCTCGGGATCGAGATCCACGTCTTCGACGGCAGCGCGGTCGCTCCGCTGAGATCTTCTTCGAAGCCAGACGTAAAACGCCCGTAACAGTCAACTGCGCTGTCCCGAAACACAATCTTCCTACGGTCGGGGGCACCTAAGCGGATTTCCGCGTGGCAGTCAGTCGCACTCGCTACGCACGCTCTCCGACTTCCAGGATCGGGCACTTGTGCCCGCGACATGGATGGGAGCGTGAAGGTGACTGGTACGCCAGCACTCGAACTGCGGTCGGTACGACGGGTCTACGGCTTCGGGTCCGCCGCCACCACGGCCCTCGACGACGTCCACCTGACGGTGCCGTCGGGCCGTTTCGTCAGTCTCATCGGCCCCAGCGGCTGCGGTAAGTCCACTCTGCTGCGTCTCGTCGCGGGCCTCGAACAGCCGGACCTCGGTGAGGTGTTGGTGCACGGGGTGACACCGGCGGACGCGTGCGCGGCCAAGATGATCGGCCTGGTGCCGCAGAGCCCCGCGCTGCTGCCGTGGCTGTCCGTCCTGCGCAACGTCACGCTGCCGCAGAAGATCAACCGAGGTGCGGGCAGGCGGCGCGAACGCATCGCCGACTTCGTCGAGCGGCAGGCCGCGACCGTCCCCGACATGAAGGAACTCCTCGTCAAGGCCGGTCTCGGCGACGCCCTGCACAAACTTCCCGCGCAGTTGTCCGGCGGCATGCGCCAACGCGCGGCGATCGTGCGGGCGTTCGGGCTGCAGCCGGATGTGCTCGTCATGGACGAGCCCTTCTCAGCGCTCGACGAGTTCACCCGCGAGAGCCTTCAGGACCAACTCCTCGACCTGTGGGAGGAGTTGAGGACGACCGTCCTGTTCGTCACCCACTCCGTCTCCGAGGCCGTACGGCTCTCCGACACCGTCGTCGTCATGGCGCCGAACCCCGGCCGCATCGTCGAGAGCATCGACGTCGATCTGCCCCGGCCGCGCGGTGAACGGCTCTTCGGGGAACGGCGGTTCCACGAGTACGAGGACCTGGTGAGAGAGCGGCTGCGGCGCGCGTGGAGCAGTGAAGCCGCGTGAGTGGGGGCGTGAGGGACATGACCGTTGCCGACGAACGCACCACCGCTCCGGTGGCGAAGACACCGCCGCCTGTCGAACCGTCCCGGTTCAGCCTGAAGCACCCGAGGTCGCGGATCGCGTGGATCCGGCCGGCCGTGTGGCTGCCGCTTGTCGTGATGCTGGTGCTGCTTGGCGGGCTCTGGCATTGGGGGGCCGAGCAACTTCCCTATCTGCTACCGCCGTTGTCGGATGTCGGTGGCTCGCTCTCCGATGAACTCGGCTACTACGTCCACAACGCGCTGGTGACCCTTGGTGAGGCTACGGCCGGGCTGGGGATGGGGTTCGTGGGGGCGTTCGTCCTTGCGGTGCTGACGAGTGAACTTCCGTTGGTGCGGCGGGCGGTGATGCCGATCGCTGTCGTCCTCAATGTCACGCCGCTGGTGGCTGTCGCGCCGGCCCTTGTCGTGGCTTTCGGGTTCGGGCCGATGCCCAAGCTGATCATCACTGGGCTGATCTGTTTCTTTCCGATTCTCATCAACACGGCTACGGGGTTGCGGTCTGTTCCGCAGCAGGTGTTGCAGGTGTATCGGACGATGGACGCGAGTCGGGTCGAGTTGCTGTGGCATGTGCGCGTTCCTCATGCCCTGCCGTATCTCTTTGCTGCGCTGCGGATTGTCTTTCCGCTGTCGATCATCGGGGCGGTGGTGGCGGAGATGTCGGCGTCCGGGTCTACGGGGGGACTGGGCACCGCGATCAGTGTGGCCTCTTCGATGAATCAACTCCCTGTTGTTTACGCCTCGATCCTCGTGCTTGCGGTGATGGGCGTGTTGTTGTTGCTCGCGGTGACTGTCGTTGAGCGGCGTGTGCTGCATTGGCACGACAGTAATCAGGACTGAGCGCTGCGCGGCTCGGTCGTTATTTAGCAGCGGGCCGGTGGGGGCTGGTCGCGCCCGCGCGGCGGAGCCGCATATCGATACAGCCCCGCGCCCCTATGGGGCGCGCCTGTCTGGACCCTTGTCACATAACTTCCCGGCGTTGTCGCCAGTTTGGAGTCACCCATGCCTCGTTATCTCGTCACCAGATCTACCCTCGTCGCCGCCGTGTTGGTGCTCGGAGTCGCCGGATGTGGCTCCGGGTCGGATGACAGTTCCTCCGCCGGGTCGGCCGGGTCCGCCATCTCCGCGAAGCGGTGTGCTGAGAACAAGGCTGCCGGGAAGATCACGTATCTCTCCGGGTATCAGTTCCAGTCCTCGGTCTCGATTCTTGAGTACATCGCCGCTGCCAAGCTCGGCTACTTCAAGGACCTTTGCCTCACCGTCGATCTCAAGCCCGGTAGTGGTGACACCGCACAGAACACCAAGCTGCTCGCCGGGGGACAGGCGACCGTGTCCGCGATCTCCGAGCAGGATCTGATCCAGGCGCAGGCCAACGGGATTGACATCAAGGGGATTTCCTCGTACTCGAATGCCGGGCTCGACATTCTGATGACCAACAAGGACATCACCGATCTGACCCAGCTGGACGGGAAGGTCGTCGGGCACAAGGGGTATGTGCCCGCCACCGTCGAGGCGATGTTGGTCAAGGCCGGCGTGAAGTGGGACTCGCTGAAGTTGGTCAAGGAGGGGTACGACCCCTCGGTGTTGCCGCGTAAGCAGGGCGGCCTCGAAGCGCTCACCGGGTTCATCTCGAACGAGCCCAATCAGCTCAAGGCGGCCGGTAAGGACGTCACCGTGTGGAAGCCGGTCGACTACAAGATTCCGAGTTCGATCGGCGCGATGGCGGTCAACCCGGCGTTCGCCAAGGCGCATCCGCACGCCGTCGAGGACATTCTGCGGGCTGCCTTGCACGCGTACGCGTACTGCTCGGCCAGCGAGGCGCACATCACCGAATGCGTGGGCTACGCGGCCAAGTTGTCCGGCCCGACCTACGACAAGAAGCTGAACGCGACGATCTGGAAGACCGAGACGCAGGTCGTCAAGGAGAACCCGACGCCGGGGCAGCCGCTGGGCGGGATCGACTCCGCCAACGTCACCCAACTCGTCGCCATGCTGCACCAGTTCAAGATCGTGCCGAGCAGTGTGACCGCCGCCAAGGCCACAGGGTGGTTCGACACCTCCTTCGTCAAGGACATCTACAGCGGCGACAAGCTCGTCTGGCCCGCGCCGTAGGAACGCAAGAGACCCGCAGAGCCGTAGAAAAAGCAGAGCCGTAGAAAGGTCCGTGACGTGCCCGCGAAAGAGTATGGAATCTTCCTTCCCATCGGGAACGGCGGCTGGATGCTGTCCACCACCGCGCCGCATCCCGAGGCGACCTACGCGTACAACAAGCGTGCCGCCGTGCACGCGGAGAGCATCGGGCTCGACTTCGTTATGTCGATGGCCAAGTGGCGTGGTTTCGGCGGGAGTACGGACCACTGGGGCCGCTCGCTGGAGTCGATGACGATGATGGCGGCGCTCGCCGAGGCGACCAGCCGGGTCAAGATCTGGGCGACTCTGCACGCGAATGTCCACAATCCCGCGATCGCGGCGAAGATGCTCACCACGCTTCAGGACATCTCCGGCGGGCGGGCCGGGATGAACATCGTGAACGGGTCGTACGCGGGGGAGTTTGAGCAATTCGGGGAGTGGGACCCGGAGTTGAGTCACGAGGACCGTTACCGGATGACGGAGTTGTGGACGGAGGCGGTCACCCGGCTGTGGACCGAGGACTCGGTCACCCTGGGCACCCCGTACTTCGACCTCGTCGACTGCGAGTCCCGTCCGCATCCGGCGACCCGGCCGACCCTCATCAGCGCGGGCCGGTCCGAGGACGCCCGCCGCTTCCAGGCCCGGTACGCCGACGGCGCCTTTCTCGCCGCCGACAGCCTCGAAGACATGCGGTCGCTCTCGGCGGACGTGCATGCGCGGGCCAAGGCCAACGGCCGTGTGTGCAAGACGTATTCGATGCTCACCGTCGTCCAGGACGACACCGACGAGCTGGCCGTCAAGAAGGTGAAGGAGTGGGGCGTCGGCGTCGACCGCGAGGCGCTCGCCCATATGCGGCACACCTGGGGCGTCCCCGCGGACCAGGCCCGCGCGTGGGCCGACGGCGCCGACGGGGAGGCCGCCTTCCAGACGCCGTACGTCGCCGGCAGCGCCCGTACGGTCACCGAGCACATCGAGTACATCGTGCGGGAGGCCGACCTCGACGGACTCATGCTGATCTTCCCGGAGTACGACGAGGACATGCTGCTGTTCGGCGAGACCGTGCTGCCCGAGCTGCGCGCCCGCGACGAGGTGGCGGCCTGATGTCCGACCTGCGGGACAGACAACTCGCCCAGCTTGCCGGGCCGTTCAGCAAGCCCGCGCTCGTCGTGGTCGACGTACAACGCGACTTCGCCGATCCGGACCGGCTCGGGGCGTACGGCCTGACGGACGCGGCGCTGGCCGCACTCGACCGGACGGTCACCCGTATCGCCGAACTCGTCGACGCCGCGCGTGCTGCCGAAGTGCCGGTCGTCTGGGTCGAGTTGGGCAGCGACCCGGCGCGTCCGTGGCGGTCCAGCAACTGGCTGCGCGAGGGCGACTACGACGCACCCATGAGCCCGGACGAGCCGTGCCGTGTCGGGACGGTCGGCGCCGAGTGGTATCAAATGCGGCCGGAGGAAGGGGAGTTGCGGGTCGTCAAGCGCGGCTACAGCGGCTTCCTCGGCACCGATCTCGACGCGCGGCTGCGCGCCGCCGGCCACGACTGGCTCACCGTCGTGGGCCTGACGAGCGAGTGCTGCGTGTACGCCACCGCCCAGGACGCCGTCCAACTCGACTGGCCCGTCGTCGTACCGCAGGACACGACGACCGCCTACGACCACCATGTCAACGCCGCCGCGCTGTTCCAACTAGGCCTGAACGTGGCCGTGTTGAGCGACGCCGACGAAGTGGTCGAGCTGTGGAAGAAGGCCGCGCGATGACCGGAATGCACATCGGCTACGACCTCTCCTTCACCCACACCGAAGGCGCCTGGGCGCGACAGGGCTCCTGGATCGGGCGGGACTTCCCGGACGTCCGGATGTTCATGGAGCTGGCGCAGACCGCCGAACGCGCGGGCGTGGGCCTGCTGTTCTTCGGCGACGGCAGCGGTATCCCCAGCACCTGGCGGGGCAGCATCGCACCGGCCGTCGAGTGGGGCATCCAGTGGCCGCGCCACGACATGTCACCGGTGATCGCCGCGATGTCCACGGTGACGGAGAAGGTCGGCTTCGGGCTGACGTACTCCTCGACCTTCATGCATCCCTTCTACGTCGCACGGCTGTTGAACTCGCTCGACCATGTGACCGGCGGCCGGATCGCCTTCAACGTGGTCGCCTCCACACGCGGCGCGGACGCGGCGAACTACGGGTTCAGCGAGCTGATGGACCACGACCTGCGCTACGAGCGGATGGAGGAATTCGTCGACGTCTGCAAGGCGTTGTGGGACTCCGTGGCGCCGGACGCGATCGTGCGCGACCGCGGCACGGGTCGGTTCGCCGATCCCGAGAAGGTGCACCCCATCGACCACGACGGGCGCTTCTTCACCGTCAAGGGACCGCTCGCGTCCGTCCCCGGTCCGCAGTACCACCCGCTCATCGTCCAGGCGGGCAACTCGTCCCGGGGCATTGCCGCTTCGGCCCGCTTCGCCGACCTCGTCTTCGGCTTCGGCGGCAACCTCGCCGGCCAGCAGCGCCACCGCAAACTGCTCGACGAGGCGCTCCTCGCCGAGGGGCGGGACCCGGAGCACGTGGGCATCCTCTGGGCCACCCAGGTGATCGTCGGCCGCACGAAGGCCGAGGCGCTGGCGCGCTGCGAGGCGGTGCACGAGTTCTGGAACGAGGAGGCCGTCGCCACCTACCTCTCGCACAACGCCGGCTACGACTTCTCGACGCTTCCGGCCTCCTTCCAACTGGGCGAGCTGCGCGACGAGTTGGCGGCGGCCAACGCGAGCCCTGCCGGGATCGTCGGCTCGCTCGTCGCGGAGTTCGGCGCCGACCACACCATGAGCCGTAGCGAGTTCTTCGCGCACGGACGGGGGAGGGCGACGGGCCTGGACCACAGCATCGTCGGCGAACCGGCCGCCGTGGCCGACGCGTTGGAGGAGAACTTCGCCGCGACCGGATCGCGCGGCGGCTTCATGTTCTCCAGCCCGCTGGCCATGCCCTCAGGCTTCGCCGGGGTCAGCGAACTGCTGCTGCCCGAACTGCGCCGCCGGGGTGCGCTCGCGCCGCCGTACCAGGGGGCAACTCTCCGCGAGAACCTGGCAGTTTGAGATGCCCGCGGAGAGCGAGAGTGATGGTGAGGTTGGGGACGGGGATGGGGGTGCGAGCGTGCGGCGCGAGTGGTTCGCGCTCGGCAGTCTCTGCACCGGGTTCTTCATGCTGCTGCTGGACAGCACGATCACCTCGGTCGCGCTGCCGTCCCTGATCAGCGGGCTGCACGCCGACGAGACCGCCGCGATGTGGGTCAACAGCGGCTATCTCATCGCCTACGCGGTGCCGTTGGTCGTCGCGGGGCGACTGGGGGATCGGCACGGTCATCGGCGCGTCCACCTGGTCGGGCTCGCGGCCTTCACGCTCGGGTCGCTGCTGTGCGCAACTGCCGCCTCCATCACGGCACTTGTCGCGTGGCGGGTGGTGCAGGGCATCGGGGCCGCGCTGATGACACCGCAGTGCCTGACTCTCATCAAGGCCCTGTTCCGGCCGCCGCGGCTCGCCGTGGCGCTCGGGGTGTGGGGCGCGGTCGGGGGAGCGGCGGTGGCCGTAGGGCCGTTGCTGGGCGGTTTCCTTGTGGCTGCCGGCGGTTGGCCTGCGGTGTTCTGGGTCAACGTCCCTGTCGGTGTGGGCGCGTTGGTGGCCGTTGCCGTGTTCGTACCGGTCCTGCCGCGACAGGAGGCGCGTATCCCGGTGTGGGCGATCTGCGCGAACGCGAGCGGGGTCGGCGCGCTGGTGATCGGCATCCAGGGCACGGATGCGACGAGTGGCGAAGTGCTGGGCGTTCCAAGGTGGTTGCTCATCGCCGTCGGAGTGGTGGTTGTCGCGGGCGTGGTGTGGTTCCAGCGCCGGGACGGTCAACGTGCGCTGGTACCGGTCGAGTTGTTGCGCAGTCGAGGGTTCGTCGTCGCGGCCTGGGCCGGCGCCGCGGCGGCCTTCTGCTCGGGGTCGGCGATGATCCCGCTGATGCTGTACCTCCAGCGGGAGCGCGGGCTCGATGCCGGCGCGGCTGCGCTCACCCTCGTACCGATGGGCGTGGTCTGCCTGTTGGGGGCGCCGGTGTCGGCTCGGCTCAACAACGGGATCGGGTCCCGCGCGGTCGCCGTCATCGGCTCCGGCGCCCTCGTCCTGTCCATCGGGACATCGGCGGTGCTCGTGGCGACGGACGCCCCGATCTCCGCCCTGACCGTCACCTTCGCGGTGTACGGGGTCGCCAACTCCTTTGTCTGGTCGCCTCTTTCGATCGCGGCGGTGACCTCGGTAGGCCCGGACGAGGTCGGGGCGGCGTCCGGAACCTTCAACGCCATGAAGCAACTCGGTGCGGTGCTCGGCAGTGCGGTGTGCGCGGTTCTGCTGGCCGGGCACGGGTACGCGGTCACGCTCGGCGGGCTCGCGGTGGTCGGAGTGCTCTGCCTCCTGGCGTGCGCACTTCTCCGCACCGAGTCTCCCGGCAATGGAGCCCTGCCGGTGTCCGCCGCCGCGCCACAACTACCCACGGGAGTCGCCTGATGAAGCCCGATGAGAGCTGATGAGGCCTCATGAAGCCTGATGCAGACGGGGGTTGCACGATGACGGCAACGGAAGGCATGGCAGGCCTGGAGAATCTGGACGGCATCACCTCGGACCCGGGGGAGATCACGAGGGCGTTCTCCGGGTTCCCGTCGGGGGTCGCGGCCCTCTCCGCGCGCGTCCACGGCGACCCGACCGTCATGATCGTCTCGTCGTTCGCGGTCGGCGTCTCCCACAACCCGCCCATGGTCTCCTTCGCCGTACAGCACACCTCGACGACTTGGCCGGTACTGTCCCGCGCGGTGGCGATCGGCATCTCCGTGCTCGGCGAGGCCCACGGCGACAAGGCTCGCCAACTCGGCTCCCGCAGCAAGGCGGGCCGGTTCGCCGACCTGCGCACGGTGGAGGCGGAATCCGGCGCGATCTTCCTCGACGGCGCTCCGGTGTGGCTGGAGTGCACCGTCGAGCACAGCTATCCGGCCGGCGATCACGACATCATCGTGCTGCGGGTGCTGGCGATGCGGTCCGACGATGAGACGAGCCCGTTGGTGTGGCATCGAAGGACGTTGAAAATGCTGGGTGGTTGAGGCGTTTTACCCTGGGGAGGGGCTTGTGGCGGACGGCCCGCGCCTGGTCCGCCGGAGCCGCTCGGGAAGCGGCCTGCGGTAGTCGGGCAGCAGCCGCCGGGCGAGGAGCGCGGACTTCAGGAAGGCGCGGACGGCGCGCTCGCGGCGCGGGGAGAGCCAGCCGATCCGGTGGAGCCGGCACACTCGCTCGCCGGCCAGATACCGGGTGAGATCCCTGCCGAACGCCCGTAAGGGGACCGGGAACCAGCGCTCGGCGAAGAACTCCATCATCGCGGTCGCGACACGGTGGCCGGACTCCGTCGCCTCGTACGGCCGGGATTCAAACTTCAGGGCGAACTCGGTCATCGCGTCCCAGTCCTCGGGGAAAGCCTCGTCGGCCAGCGGGCCGGACTCGCGCTCCAGGAGTCGGAAGAGGGCCTGCGCCCAGTGATGCCAGGCGGTCTTCATGCTCTCGCTCGTACCGGGCAGGCCCAGCGAGGTCTCCAGACGGTCGGCGGACGTCGCCAGCAGGACCAGGGGATAGACGAAGTCGTCGACGTCGTCGAAGTTGCCGGGCAGGTGCGGCGTGCCGCGGGAGATGGCCAGGTGAATACGGTTGAGTCGGTCGGCGGCCTTGCGGCCCGCGGCGCTCGACAAGCCGTCCACCATCCAGGCCATCAGGAACTCGTTGCCGTCCTCGAAACGCCGCCGGGGTCTCGTCTCCAGCTTCCCGGTGTGGGCCAGGGTGGCGGATCCGAAGCCCGGCTGCATCATGCGCATGGTGCCCGGATAGACCATCATCGCCAGCGCGAACTCGGGAACGCGGTGGCCGACGTAGAGCGAGATCATCCGCTCCCAGTCGGTGTCCGGGTCCATCCGGGCCAGTTCGCGGTCGACCCACTGGTAGCCACGGCGCAATGTCGGTTCCCCCTCGCGGACTTTCAGAAGGGGGACGCTCCGGCGGGGCTGTCCGATGCCACGAACCGTCGTGATCTGAGTCACTTCGACCGTCTGCCATGGTGTGAGTCGTGGTGTGAGTCGTGGGTCTCCACCCGAGGGTGGAGCCGCTGAATCAGCCCGTGGGTGGTGGTGGTCGACGCAGGTCGGAGCGCAGCCTTGTGCCATGGGCTCACTACATTCCGCACTCGTCGCTCTCACCGGCATCTGTGTCGCGATCTTCGTCGTGGCCTGGATCGCGGGCGCCGTCTACTTCGGCGTGAAGAGCGAGGCCGGGCCGGGCGGCTGGGTGCGCGGTCTGCGCCGCACGCTGCCCCGGCGGGCGCTGCTGATCGCGGGCTCGTACGCGTTCTCCCTGCTCGTCAGACACACCCCGGACTCCTTCTGGCACCACCTCCAGTACTGGCAGCCGGAGCTCGCTCTCCTGGGCGCGGTGCTCGTCGTCGCCTCCACCGCCCTGCTGCTGTGGGCCCGTTGGGTGCTGGGCGTCATGTGGGCCAGCATTCCGCTGGTCCACGAACACCACGAACTGCGCACCGAGGGCCCGTACCGAATAGTGCGGCACCCCATCTACACCGGGCTCCTCGGCCTGGTCCTCGGCGGGATGCTGGCCTGCGGCTTCGGCGTGTGGATCGTGTTCCTGGCCGTCGCCGTGCCGTGGCTGCTGCGCAGGGTGCGCATCGAGGACGGGATGATGGCCGGGCAGTTCGGTGCGTCCTACGACGCCTACCGCGCCCGCGTTCCGGCGCTGATCCCGTGGACCCGGCCCGCTCCGGCCGGACCCCGGGCCGTCGACAGCCGGCACGGGTAGTTCGGGTCGGTCGTGTGGTGGTCACGGCGCCAATTTCCGCCCCAAGAGCGGAAGTTGACGGGGTCACCTGTCGGATTGCTGTCATCCCGGTGCCGCTGTTGCCCATGTCCACAGCTCGTCACTAACGTGCTCATGGAGATTTCAAAGGGAAATCTGATGGAGGGTCTGCAATGCCCCTGCCAGAACGCCCGGCAACGTTGTCCTCGGCCCGCACGGCGACCGCTCCCGAATCGCTCTGTCCGCCGACGAGGCGCGACCATTTCGGCTGACCGTCCACCGCTGACGCGCACGTGGGCCCAGGCGCCCTGACGCACGAACGACACCTCGCAGGAACAGCGCCCGGCCAAGACGCGTCGTCACGCGACGGCGGCCGTCCTTCCTCACCCCACCTGTCACCCCCCACCCTCCTCCAGGCATGTCCCCGCCCGGAGCAGAAGGAGAGTTCCGTGAACTCCACGCACAGCGAGCGTCTGGATTACCTCGTGGTCGGTGCCGGTCCCGCCGGGCTCCAGCTCGGGCAGTTACTCCAGGCGGCCGGGCACGGATACCGGGTCCTGGAGAGCGGCCACGCCCCCGGCACGTTCTTCGGCACCTTCCCCCGCCACCGCAAGCTGATCTCCATCAACAAGGTGTACAACGGCACGGACGATCCCGAACTGAATCTCCGGATGGACTGGAACTCCCTGCTGTCCCCGGACCCGCACCTGCTCTTCAGCCGCTACAGCAAGCGCTATTTCCCGCACGCCGACGACCTGGTGCGCTATCTCGCCGACTTCGCCGAGGCGTTCAAGTTGGACATCGCCTACGACACCCGGGCGGAGCGGATCCAGCGGGACGAGGACGGCTTCACCGTCACCGATCAGCACGGCCACGAACACCGCGCCCGTCGGCTGGTCGTCGCCACCGGACTGACCCGGCCCAACACCCCTGACATCCCCGGCATCGAGACCGCCGACGACTACTCCGTCGTCTCCGTGGACCCCGAGGACTTCATCGACCGGCGCGTCCTGATCATCGGCAAGGGCAACTCCGCCCTGGAGACCGCTGACAACCTTGTCGAGACCGCCGCCGTCATCCATGTCGCCGGCCCGCACTCCGTCCGCATGGCCTGGAACAGCCACTACGTCGGCCATCTCCGCGCGGTCAACAACAACTTCCTCGACACCTACCAACTCAAGTCGCAGAACGCCCTGTTGGACGGAAACGTGCTCTCCGTCGAGAAGGACCCCGACGGCATGTACCGCGTCCGCTTCAGCTTCTCCCGGGCCGACGAGGTCGTGAAGGAACTGCGCTACGACCGGGTCGTCGTCTGCACCGGATTCCGCTTCGACGCCTCGGTCTTCGACCCGGAGTGCAGCCCCGCCCTGGTCATCGACGACCGCTTCGCCGCCCTCTCCCCGGCGTACGAGTCGGTGAACGTGCCAGGTCTCTACTTCGCCGGAACGCTCATGCAGCAGCGCGACTTCAAGAAGTCCACCGGTGGCTTCATCCACGGCTTCCGGTACGCCGTACGCGCCCTGAGCCGCATCCTCGACGAACGCCATCACGAACAGCCTTGGCCCCAGCGGCAGTTGGAGAGCGGCCCGGCCGCGCTGGCGGACGCCGTGGTGGCCCGGGTCAACCGCAGCTCGGCACTGTGGCAGCAGTTCGGTGTCATCGGGGACCTGATCGTCACACCACCCGGCGAACCGGCCAGGTACCACGAGGAGGTGCCGGTCGCGTACGCCCACGAACGCGAACTCCCCGACAGCGGCGACTACTTCACCGTCACCCTGGAGTACGGCCCCGACCACGACAAGGTCGACCCCTTCGACATCACCGTGCGCCGCACCGCCCAGAACTCGGTCGACGACGCCTTCGACGCGGCGTATCTCCACCCGGTGATCCGCCACCACGGCGGCGGTGAACTTCTCGGTACCCATCACATGGCCGAGAACCTGGAGAACCACTGGGACGACCCGGAGGTCCACCACGCCCCACTGGCCGCGTTCTTCGCCCGCGAGCTGGACCGTCGGCCGGCTCCGGCGGGGCGGTGAGCGGCGTGCAGTACACCGTCCGCGACTTCGAGACCGCGGCGCGCGCCGAACTGGACCCCGTGTACGCCGACTTCATCGCCGGCGGGGCACGTGACGAGATCACCGTACGGGCCAACGAGGCGGCGTTCGGGCGGCTTCAGTTGCTGCCCCGGGTGCTGCGGGGAAGTGCCGAACGGGAGTTGGGCATCAGCCTGCTCGGCAGCCGGGCGAGCCTGCCGGTCCTGCTCTCCCCGACCGCCTTCCACAAACTGGTCGATCCCGAAGGGGAGTTGGCGACCGCCCGGGCCGCCGCCGCAGCCGGTGTGATCATGATCGTCGCCATGGCGTCCACGGTGGCGGTGGGCGAGATCGCCGACGCGGCCCGCGCGGCCCGCGCGGCCGGCGACGACGCGACCCTGTGGTTCCAGCTCTACATCCAGCCCGACCTGGACATCACGGAGGAGCTGGTCCGGCGGGCCACCGACGCGGGCTGCACCGCGCTGGTCGTCACCGTGGACTCACCGGTGCTGGGCGCGGGCGAGCGCAACCGGCGCAATGGCTTCCACGACCTGCCGCCGGGCCTGCGCTGCGAGAACCTGGTGGACCTGCGCGACGGCGAGCGCGGCCACGTACGCCAGATCGCCATGTCCCCCGAACTGAACTGGGAGCACATCGACTGGCTGCGCGGCATCACTTCCCTGCCCATCCTGCTCAAGGGTGTCCTGCACCCGGAGGACGCCCGGCTCGCGGTCCGGCACGGCGTCGACGGGCTGTTGCTGTCGAACCACGGCGGCCGCCAACTCGACACCGTCCCCGCCACGTTGGAGCTGCTGCCGGAGATCCTGGCCGCGGTCGAGGGCCGCGTCCCGGTCGTGCTCGACGGAGGCGTCCGGCGCGGCACCGACGCGGTCAAGGCGCTGGCGCTCGGCGCGTCCGCGGTGGGCATCGGCCGGCCTGTGATGTGGGCCCTGGCCGAGGGCGGTGAGAAAGGCGTACGACGTCTCCTCGAACTGCTGCGGGACGAACTCGACGACACCCTCGCCCTGTGCGGGGCGTCCGCACTCGCCGACCTGACACCCGATCTGGTCCGGGTGCCCGCATGGGGTCCCGTCCCTGGTCCCGCCGTGACACCGGGGACGGACCGACGATTCGGCGGGGTGGTCGCGTGAGCCCCACCGGTTGGCTTCTTCTGGGTCTGGCCGTGGCCCTGGTGGCCGGTCTGCCGTACTGGCTGCCCAGGACCGTGATCGCGCTGCGGGTGCGGATCTTCGCCCGGGTGGGCGGCGAGGAAGGGGTCCGGGCACCGGGCAGGGAGGTGCCCGCCGAGGAGTTCAAGAAGGTGTACGGGCATCCGGCGGCCAACGGCCGCAGCCGGGGCGCCGCGCTCTCCGACCTGTTCTGGTACTGGCTCTCGCCGGGCCCGGAGGTGCACCAGGAGCACTTGGAGCCCGGCCCGCGCTACGACGACGTGGCCCGGACCACCCGGCAGATCCTGGCCGGGCTGTCCAGGGAGCAGTGGACGGAGCTGGTCGGCCGCTGCACCCGCCGGGTGCTCGACGAACTCGACGGCCACGCGCGCGTGCACCGGGTCAGACTGCGCGACCTGATGATGCCCGTCTGGGCCGAGGTCTACTACGAGGTGGTCTTCCGCGCACCCTGTCCGCGACACGTCCGGGACCTGATCACCGCGAACGCGGACGACGTGGTCAGCGCCCTGAAGTGCACCGGCCTGCGCCACATGGACCGCCGGGCCCGCCTCACCGCCCACCTGCGGGACCGGCTCGCGCACGACCCGCCGCCCGTGCCGCTGCCGTCCACGCTCACCGCGCGGGAGCAGGCGTACTACCTGCAGGGCACGTTCTTCAACACCGCGGTCGTGCAGATGTCGGAGGCGATGGCCCATCTGCTGCTGGCTCTCGCCACCCACCGGCCGGTGCAGGACCGGCTGGCGTCCGGAGAGGAGGGCCCGGACTTCCTGGACGGGGTGATCAACGAGACGCTGCAGCACTTCCCGCTCTTCGGAGTGGCCCACCGGATCACCTCGGGGGAGATCCCCCTGGACGGGCGCGACCCCATTCCGGCCGGTTCGGTCCTGCTGTTCAACTACCCCGAGTACCAGGGGTCCGGAGGCGACCCGTTCGACCCGGACCGGTGGCTGAACGCGGACACGAGGCCCTCCGCCTCCATACCGTTCGGGGTGACCGCCAACCGCCCCTGCCCGGCGCGGGGTTTCGCCGTCCTGACCATGAGGGTCGCCGCGGAGGAGGTCCTGCGCCGCTTCCGACTCGACTCCTCGGTGGAACACACCCGTTCACTGCCCAGCCGCGGTCCCTGCCTGCTCGTCGCACGCACCGGGGCCGAGGGCGCCCGGTTGCGGACCCGGCTCGCGGTGCTGCGCCTCGCCGACAGCTGGGAGGGCGTCTGGCGCAGCCTCGTCCAACTCGTCCTCGGCAGCTACATGGTGTGGGACGCCCGGCGCCAGGGCCTGTGCCGGAACTATTTCGCCGCCTCGTCCGGCGGCTCCACCACCTCTGTCCCAGCCGGCCGATGAGAGGACCGAGACCATGACTCCCGTGGAGCTCGCTCCCGCCTTCTTCCTGGCCGTCGTCGTGATTCTGCTGACCTGCCGGCTGGTCGTCCTGCTGGCAGGCCGCTTCGGCCAACCGCCCGTGGTCGGCGAGATGATCGCCGGGGTACTGCTCGGCCCCTCCCTGTTCGGGCTGATCGCCCCAGGCACCTCCGCCCATGTCTTCCCGCCCGAACTGAAGCCGGTGCTGTACGTGGCCGGCCAGATCGGTCTGGTGGCCCTGATGTTCGGCGCCGGTTACGAGTTCCGGGCGCACGCGGGACGCGGTCTGGCCGGCACCGCCGTCGCCGTCTCCTCGGCCGGCGTGGGGATCCCGCTGGTGCTGGGCGTGGGACTGACCCTCGTGGCCCACGGCCATGTCGGCATCTTCGTCGACGGGGTCTCGGTGTGGGTGACGGCGGCGTTCGTCGGCGTCGCGCTGGCGATCACCGCCTTCCCGATGCTGGCCCGGATCATCACCGAACGCGGGCTGGCCGGCTCGCGGTTCGGCTCACTCGCCCTGGCCTCCGGCGCCACGGACGACGCCGTGGCCTGGATCATGCTGGCGGGCGTGCTGAGCGTGGCCTCGGGCAAGGTGCGGCCCATCCTGGAGGCCGTCGGCGGCACGCTGCTGTTCGTCGCCGTACTGCTCCTACTGGGGCGCCGCCTGCTGGCCTGGATCGTGAACCGCCCGGGCCTCGGCGACGACACCCGCCTCCTCTTCACGGTCGCCGCGCTGTTCTGTGCGGCCTGGTTCACCGACATCAGCGGCCTGTACTCCGTGTTCGGGGCGTTCTGCGTGGGGATGGCCATGCCACGCGGCGAGGCGTCCGAACGGCTCGTGCGGACCACCCAGTCCGTGACCCAGGTGGTGTTCGTGCCGATGTTCTTCACCTACTCCGGCCTGAACACTCGGTTCGACGTCTTCTCCGACCCGCCCGTGCTGCTGTTCGGGGCGGCCGCGGTCGTCCTGGCCGTGGCCGGAAAGTTCGGCGGCTGCTGGGCCGCCGCCCGGCTGCGCGGCGAACCCGGTCCGGTGGCCGTCCGGGTCGGCGCCCTGATGAACGCCCGTGGTCTCATGCAGCTGATCGCGCTCAACATCGGGCTGTCGGCCGGCATCGTCAGCGAGGAACTGTTCACCGCGCTCGTCCTCGTCGCCCTGGTCACCACGGTCATGACGGTTCCGGTGCTGAGCCTGCTGGACCGCCGCGACGCCAGATCCCGGACAGCGGAGGAGGCACCCGAGGAGGAGGACGAGGACGAGGAGGAGGTGGCGGCGGCGCCGAGTTGAGCGAGCGCCTGCGGGGTGACGGGCGGCATGCGACGGGCGGCATGCGGCGTGGCGCACCCGGCGTGTGTTCGGCGGCGAGACCGTCACGACGCGCTCAGCGCCGAAGCGTTCGATGATCGCGCGGCCCCGAAGGGGCGTCGGCCGACCAGCCGTCGCCCCGGCCGGGCAGACTCCGATACGGCCAGGCAGGCCACCGACACGGCCGTACGCCTTCCGCAACGAACCGATCTGCGCGGGCGCCCCGGTTGCGCTGCCTCAGCCGCGTCGCCGCAGCGCCGGATGCTCCGTCACGACGGTCGCCGAGCCCGGCGCGATCTCAGTGAACCCCGCGTCCTTGACCAACGGCAGCCCGCTGCTGGTGAGTTCGATCCAACGGGCGGGGTCGGCGATGCGGACCGAGAGCGGGAAACCCGCCTGGCGCCAGGCGGTCCGCTCCTCGTCCGACAGTTCCCACCAGGCGAGTTGGGCGCCGTGGCCGGTCTGGGCCATCGTCTTGCCGGCGGACATGTCGAGGTCGGGGTTCAGCCAGAGCACCGGCGCCGTAGGGTCCGCGTCGGCCGGCGGTTCGGGGTCGTCGAGGTCGGTGCCGGAGACCTGGAGCCGGGCCAGGTCCTTGGGCCAGCCGTCGAGCGGGACGGGCGGGAAGACCCGTACCTCCGCGGACTTCCCGGTCACGGTGATGCCCGGCAGCGCCTCGGCCCGCCGCCACTCGGCACCGCGTGCCCGCCGGACCACCTTCCGGATACGCGCGTCCTGCCAGTCCCGCATGACCTCCGCCCACTCCCCGTCCCCGACGGCCCGCTCATCGCTCAGGATCGTCAGCACAGCGCGAGCGGCCGTCTCCAACGCGTCGGTACGGGCCGGGGGAGCATCCCGCTCGATCCGCACAACCAACGGCAACACGAACTGTGGTGCCTCATCGCGAACGGTCCGCTCACTACGAAAGGGGTCGACACTGGCGCCGGGAACGGTGGAATCACTGGTCACACCCGCCAGTCTGCCAGGCGGACGTTCGGTACCTGAAAGTACCGCTGAGGGGATTGCCTAGGGGCGCGGGGAACTGCGCGACCAGCCACAACGAACCCGCAGTCGCCGAACGACATATTCACCCCACCCCTCCTGCGAGAGAATGCCCCGATGCGACGCGATCTACAGCTGAACAACGTCGGCCGCCGCTACGGAATCCACGGCCCCTGGATCCTCCGCGGAGTAAACCTGGATTTGGCGCCCCACACCCTCACCCGCGTCGAGGGCCCCAACGGCACCGGCAAATCCACCCTCCTCCGCCTCCTCGCCCGCATAGACGCCCCCACCGAAGGCAAGGTCACCGGCCGCCCCCGCACGGCATACGTCCCCGAACGCTTCCCCCAGGCACTCCCCTTCACCGCCGAGGCCTACCTCACCCACCTAGGCACGGTGCACGGCCTCTCCCGCGCGGCAGCGCCCCGCGCCGCGAGCGAGTGGCTCGACCGCTTCGGCGCCGGCGCCTACGCCCGCACCCCCATGACCCGCCTCTCCAAGGGCAGCAGCCAGAAGGTAGCCGTAGCCCAAGCCCTGCTCGCCGAACCGGACCTGCTGATCCTCGACGAGGCATGGACCGGCCTGGACGAGGACGCGAGGGCAGAGCTGGAACGGGCGGTGGCCGAACGCACGGCGGCCGGCGGAGCCGTGGTCTTCGTCGACCACGATCCACGCCGCCTCGCGGGGGCACCTCACAGGACGTACACGGTCACGGACGGAACCCTCAACCTCCGCACGGACAAGCCCACTTCACCGTCCGGACCGCAGGTATCGCTGGACGTGCAGGGCCCGCCGGGAGGCCAACTTCCGCCCGAGGCAGGCCAGTTCCTCACTTCATCCACGGAACTCACCCCCGGTACCCACCGCCTCACCGTCCCCGCCTCCCACTCGGACGTCCTGCTCCGCGCCCTGCTGACGGCCCACCCGCCCTGGCACGTGGTGAGCCTGAACCAGCGCGCCGACCTCCCCCTCGACGACGAAAGCCCCCGGTGATCGCGATGTCCACGATGACGGCCCTCCTGCGCTACCAGGCCGCCCTTCTCCTGCGCTCGCAACGCTGGCTCCCGCCGTTCATCCTGTACGCCGCGTTCCTGGGCATCGGCGTCCAGGGCGGCCAGCCGGTGCTCGACTCGCTCGGCTACACGGCCGCGGCCCTGCTCCCCGTAGCGGCCTGGTTGGTGCGGATCTGTACGACCAACGAGCCGCCCGCGGCGCGCAGTTGTGTCGCGGCGGCGGTCGGACCCGGGCGGGCCCACCTCGCCTGTCTGCTGGTCGCGCTGACCACCGCGGCGGTGCTCGGCACGGCGGCGGCCCTTGTCGTCACGCTGATCAGCGACCCGGCGAGCGCCGATCACCGTACCCGGGTGTCGCTCCTCGCCGCCGCCGCGGCCGGTCTGCTCGCGACCCTGGCCTGCGCCCTGCTCGGCACGGCGGTCGGCGCGCTCACCAACTGGCCGCTGCTGCGCTCACCCGGCCGGGCCGTGCCCGCGATGCTGCTGGCGGCGTTGCTCGCCGTGGTGGTGACCGGTTCCCCGGCGCAGGCGGCGGTCAGTGGCCTGGTCACCGGCTCGCAGTCCGGCACGGTCCCGGTCCCGCTGCTGCCGCTGGCCGGTGCGGCCCTGGTCGCGGCGGCCGTGACCGCCGTGACCTGCGCCCTCACCTCCCGCCGCTCACCCTGAACAGGCGGTGCGCTGTGCCTCCTGCCACTCGCACACGGGGCACAGCGTGATCCCCTTGTGCGACTCCGGGTACTCGGTCGGTTCCCGGCACAGGACACACTCCGCGTACGCCGGTGCCGGCTCTTCGTCGCTCATGCGACCAGCGTAAGAGGAGCGCGCGACCAGCCGACCCCAGCCGACCTTCAGCGGTGCCGGTCCGCCGCTCCGATCAGCTCGGAGACCTTGACGAACCGGTACCCCTTCTTCCGCAGCTCGGGCACGATCATGCGGACGGCCTTCTCGGTCGCCGGGGCGGCGCTGCGCGTGCAGTGCATGACGACGACAGAGCCGGGCTTCACACCCTCCAGCACCTGCTGGGCCACCGCGCCCGAGTCCGTCGCGAACGCGTCGCCGCTCACCACGTCCCACTGCACCGCCGTGACACCGACCGCGCTCAGCGTTTTCAGCGCCTGCCGGTCGTAACACCCGCCGGGGAAGCGGAAGTACGGCATCGCGTTCGGCACGCCAGCCTTCTTGAACGCCGTGTACGCCCGCTCCACATCCGCCTTCATCCGGTCCGGGGACACGGTCGGCAGGCCGTAGCAGTCGCCGGTGAAGGCGTAGTGGCTGTACGAATGGTTGGCGATCTCGAACTGCGGGTCCCGCCCGATGGCGCGGGCCTCGGCCGGGTACTCGTCGGCCCATCGCCCCGTCATGAACACGGTCGCCGGCACCTTCAGCGTGCGCAGCGTGGAGATCAGCTGCGGATTGTCGAAGTGCTCGCCCTTCGCCGCGCGCGGCCCCTCATCGGCGGTCATGTCGGCGTCGAAGGTCAGCGCGACGGTCTTACCGCCGACCCGCGGACCGTTCTTGAAGACGGGGGTCAGCCCGGCGGGACCGGGCGCGAGCGTGGGCGGCCGCGAGGAGACGGCGGCGGTGGGCGCGCTGGGCGCCGGACGGCTGGCATGGGGCGCCGAGGGGGCCCCGCAGGCGGTGAGCGCGGCGCCGAGTGCACAGGCGGCGGCGACTCGTCGTACTCGAATGGTCACCGTAGGAACATAAGAGGATAAAAAGGATTAGGCGGCCATCGACACGGAGTGAGCGGTCAGTCGGTGGACAGCAGCCGCTCCCGGCACGCCTCCACATCGAAGTCCGCCTTGGGGTACTGCGGGTCCAGTGCCGTCAGGTGTTCCAGGAGCAGGCGGCTGATGGCCCAGTTGCGGTACCACTTGCGGTCGGCCGGGATCAGGTACCAGGGGGCCGCCGGGGTGGAGCAGCGGGCGAGGGCGATCTCGTAGGCCTGCTGGTACGCGGGCCACAGGGCGCGTTCCTCGATGTCGCCGGGGTTGAACTTCCAGTACTTGTCCGGGTTGTCGAGCCGTTCGAGCAGGCGGCGGCGTTGTTGGTCGTAGGAGATGTGGAGGAAGCACTTGACGACGGTCACGCCGTCGTCGGCCAGGGACTTCTCGAAGCGGTTGATCTGGGTGTAGCGGTCGTTGATCTCGCGGTGCGGGGCGAGTTCGCGGACGCGGGCGATGAGGACGTCCTCGTAGTGGGAGCGGTCGAAGATGCCGATCTCGCCGGGGTGGGGGAGGGCGCGTCTGATGCGCCAGAGGAAGTCGTGTTTCCGTTCCTCCGGTGTGGGTGCTTTGAAGGCGCTGATCCGGCAGCCGGAGGGGTTGAACAGGCCGATGACGTGCTTGACCGTGCCGCCCTTGCCGCTGGTGTCCATGCCCTGGAGGACCAGGAGCAGACGGCGCCCGGCGCCGGCCGTGCTTGCTGCCCACAGGCGTTCTTGCAGGTCGGCGAGGTGTTCGCCCATCCGGGCGGTGTCCTTGAGACCGGCGGCCTTGTCGGCGGGGCCGCCGGGGTTGCCCGCGGCGTCGTAGGAGCCGCCGGAGTCGTCGGAGCCGGCGGAGGAGAGGTCGACCGGGCCGCCGACGGGGACGCGCAGCAGGTCGGCGAGGGGGACCGCCTTGCTCTTCGCGCCCTTTTCCGCGTTCTTGCGTTTCGCGCCCTTCTTGGCCATGGGGGCACCTCTTCCGGTCGGCTCCCTCGATCCTGCGGCGCGGGGGCCAGGCCCGCCAGTCAGCGGGCGTGACTACTGCTCCACGGCGGGCGGCGGCGGAACGGGAGGCGGCTGTTGCGGCTGCGCGCGTTCCAGGAAGCGCAGCAGCTCGACCGGGAAGGGCAGCACGAGCGTCGAGTTCTTCTCGGCCGCGACCGCCACCACCGTTTGCAGCAGCCGGAGTTGGAGTGCGGCGGGCTGTTCGGACATCTGCTCGGCGGCCTCGGCGAGTTTCTTGGAGGCCTGCAACTCGGCGTCCGCGTTGATGATTCGGGCCCGGCGTTCACGGTCGGCCTCGGCCTGCCGGGCCATCGACCGCTTCATCGTCTCGGGGAGGGAGACGTCCTTGATCTCCACGCGGTCGATCTGCACGCCCCAGCCGACGGACGGGCTGTCGATCATCAACTCCAGCCCCTGGTTGAGCTTTTCGCGGTTGGAGAGCAGATCGTCGAGGTCGCTCTTGCCGATGATCGAGCGCAGTGACGTCTGGGCCATCTGCGAGACCGCGAAGCGGTAGTCCTCGACCGTGATGATCGCGTCGGCCGCGTTGACGACCTTGAAGTAGACGACCGCGTCGACGCGCACGGTCACGTTGTCGCGGGTGATGCCCTCCTGTGCGGGGACCGGCATCGTCACGATCTGCATGTTGACCTTGCGCAGCTTGTCCACGAACGGGACGACCATGGTGAACCCGGGCGCCCGCACCTCGCCGGCCACCCGCCCGAGGCGGAAGACCACCCCGCGCTCGTACTGCTTGACGACCCTGGCCGCAGCGGCGACGTAGACCACGCACGCGGAGCCGGTGGCAGCGCCCGCGACCAGCAGTTCCTGGAGCATCCTGACCCCCTAGCGGAGAGGTCTTTTGTCTGCTCCTGCAAGGGTATGCCCGGTGCCTGCCCCGGGGCCACGATCTCCCCGGAGCAGGCACCGGCACCGCTGCTACTTCGCCGCCGTGACCTGTATCGCGGTGACCTTCACGGGCTCGGTACCGGCCGCGCTGTGCCGCTCGGCCCAGTTCTCCAGGGCCGTACGGCAGGCGTGGTCCAGGTGGTGCAGGCCGGAGAGGTGCAGTTCGACCGGCCGGTCCTGGGGGAGCGCCTCCAGGCTGTCGAGGATCTTCGGCAGCCGTAGGAAGGTCGCGTTGCCGGAAAGGTAGGCCTGGACCGGGCCCGCGCCCTTGTCGACGACCTCCAGCTTAATGTGCGAGGCCTCCCACGCCGTCTTCGCGACGGCCAGCGCGAGACCGATGAGAACGCCCTCGAACATGCTGACCGCGACGATCGACACGGCCGTGACGACCAGGATCAGCGCCTCGCCCCGGTGCTCGCGCCACAGCGACACGATCTCCCGGACCGGGATCAGCTTGGCGCCGGCGTGCACGAGGATGCCCGCCAGGGCCGGGATCGGGATGTAGGCGAGGACGTTCGGCAGCAGTGCCGCGAACAGCAGCAGCCATACGCCGTGCATGACCCGGGACGCCTTCGTCCGCGCGCCCGCCTGCACGTTCGCCGCGCTGCGCACGATCACCGCGGTCATCGGCAGTGCGCCGAGCATCCCGCACAGCGCGTTGCCCGCGCCCTGCGCCACCAACTCCTTGTCGTACTCGGTGCGTTGACCGGAGTGCAGCCGGTCGACCGCCGCCGCGCTGAACAGCGACTCGGCGGACGCGATCAGCGTGAACGCGACGATCGTGCCCAGCAGCCCGACCTGCGCCAGCTCACCGAACTCACTCAGCGGCGGCGGCTGCAACGAGCCGAGCAGACCCTGCACTTCGACGGTCGCCACCGGCAGCCCGAAGGCCAGCGCCGCGAGCGTCGCCAGTCCTACGGCGGCCAACGGACCCGGCACCGTACGGACCTTGGCCGGCATCCGCCTCCACAGCACCAGTACGGCGATGGTGGCGGCGCCGAGCGCGAGCGAGGCCAGCGCCTTCGTGCTCCCGACGGCGTCGACGAGCGCGCCGGGCAGCTCGACTATCTTGTCCAGGCCCGAGGCGGGGGCCTTCGCCCCGGCCACCGAGTACAACTGCCCGGCGATCAGCACCAGTCCGATACCGGCCAGCATGCCCTCGACGACCGAGACCGAGATGGCCCGGAAGTAGCGCCCCAACTTCAGGACGCCCATGGCGATTTGAAGCACACCGGTAGTGAGCACGATGACTCCGAGGGCGGGCAGTCCGTACTCCCGCACCGCCTCGAAGACCAGCACGGTCAGACCGGCGGCGGGCCCGGACACCTGGAGGCTGCTGCCCCGCATGAATCCGGTGACGAGCCCGCCCACGATGCCGGTGACCAGGCCGAGTTCGGCCGGCACACCGGAGGCGACGGCCACACCCACGCAGAGCGGGAGCGCGACCAGGAACACGACGAGGGAAGCGGCGAAGTCCTGCCGCAGATGAGGGAATTTGGTCAACATCGCGACGCTCACAGGGCCTTGAAGGTGTCGGTTGCCGGGTCGTGCGTGAGCACTGCACCGGTGTGGACCTCGTAGAACCATGCGTGCAGCGACAGTTGACGGTCCTTCAGCTTCTTCTCGATGTACGGGTACGAGCGCAGCCTGAGCAACTGCGTCAGGACGTGGGCCTGCACGCCTTCGGACACGGCCGGATCCGCGACCGCGCCTTCCGGCCGCGGGGTGGCGTGCGTGAGCCAGTCGCGCACGGCCGGTACGGCGGTCAGGTCGTCGCCGCGCACCAACGCGCCGACGGCGCCGCAGTGCGAGTGGCCGCAGACCACGATGTCCGAGACGCCGAGGACTTCCACGGCGTACTCGATGGTGCACGCCTCGCTGGTGGGGTGTTGGGAGGCGTACGGCGGGACGATGTTGCCGGCGGTGCGCAGCTCGAAGAGCTGGCCGGGGCGGGCGCCCGTGATCAGGGCCGGGACGACCCTGGAGTCGGAGCAGGTGATGAACAGCACCTGCGGGGACTGGCCTTCAGCGAGTTTGGCGAACTCCTCAGGGCGTTGTCCGAACGTACGGGCGTTGTCGATGAGGGGCTGCATGACGTGTTTGTTCCTCCTGGCGCGCCCTCTGGGCGCGTCGGGCTTGCATGACAGTGTCTGTGGGGGAATTGACTGCCTGCTCGACTCTCAGCAGCGGAAGACCTGAAGTGCCGCCGGAGTGTGTGCTGCCGAGGATCTCGATGTGCGGTGCGGCGCTCTGCCGGGCGCCACCGAAGTGGGTACGGCCGCCGGGTCCGGTGTCAGAAGGGGACGCGCGGGCGTCTCGGGCCCGCAGTCGGCGGTGCGGTAACGGTCACGCAGGCGGAGCGGGACGGTGGGAGTCCCGGAGGCGCCGCAGTCGCGGAACGTGATGGTCTCGGCGCGCAGGGCCTTGCCGCTGAGCTTGAGGCCGGGCTGGGTCTTGGCCTCCGCATGACGCGCTGTGTGCGCGGGTGCGAAGGAATCCGTGGATGCGAAGAACTGGAGGGCGAACAGGACGAGGGTGAGGAGCGTCACGACGGTCCGAGCCGTCCTACCTCGGAACATGCGCCTCCCTTCAGCCAGTTCGTGTACCTAGTACAGACCAAGGCCAGGTCAACGGCTGGTCAAGTAACACGGTAACCCGGTGAAGTTGTTTGCAGGGTTAACGCAGCGTTTCCGATGCAAGAGAGCGTGAAAAGCGCGCCTGGGCTGGCGTGAACTAAGCGGTTTTGACGAGGCCCTTGGCGTCCCGGGCGAGCGCGGTGAGGCGGGAGATCGCGCGGAAGTACTTCTTGCGGTAGCCGCCGTTCAGCATCTCCTCGCTGAACAGCCGGTCGAAGGGCAACCCCGAGGCCAGGACCGGTACTTCACGGTCGTAGAGCCGGTCCGCGAGGACGACGAGCCGTAGCGCGGTCGACTGGTCGGGTATCGGCTGGACGTCGGTGAGGCAGACGGCCTTGAGGTCGTCGGTGAGGGCGCCGTAGCGGCTGGGGTGGACCTTGGCGAGGTGGGCGAGCAGGTGCGGGAAGTCGTCGAGAGAGGCGCCCGCGGTGGCGTACGCCGCCTTCGTCACCTGCTCGTCCGAGAACGGTGCCGGGGCTTCCGGCAGGCCGCGGTGGCGGTAGTCGTCGCCGTCGATGCGCAGCGAGCGGAAGTGCGCGGACAGGCCCTGGATCTCGCGCAGGAAGTCGACGGACGCGAAGCGGCCCTCGCCGAGCTTGCCCGGCAGCGTGTTGGAGGTGGCGGCGAGCGCCACGCCCGCGTCGACCAGCTTGCCGAGCAGGGTCGACACGAGGACGGTGTCGCCCGGGTCGTCCAGCTCGAACTCGTCGATGCACAGCAGCCGGTGACCGGAGAGCGTCTGCACCGTCTTCTGGAAGCCGAGCGCGCCGACCAGGTTCGTCAGCTCGACGAAGGTCCCGAAGGCCTTGAGCGCGGGCTCGGCCGGGGTCGCGTGCCAGAGGGAGGCGAGGAGGTGGGTCTTGCCGACGCCGTAACCGCCGTCCAGGTAGACACCACGGGGGCCGGCGGGTGTCTTGGCCCTGCCCTTGCCGAAGCCGAGGAAGCCGCGCTTGGCGCCGGCGGCCGCATGCGCCCCGCCGAGTCCGGCGGCGAAGGTCTCAAGGACGCCGACCGCCTCGGTCTGGCTGGGCTGGTTCGGGTCCGGGATGTACGTGGCGAAGCGCACCGAGTCGAAACGCGGCGGCGGCACCATCTCGGCGACCAGCCGGTCCGCGGGGACGTACGGCTCACGGGCGCACAAGGACAGCGGGGCCGCGTCTGCTATCGGGCTGATCCCGGAGGCGGCGGCGGAGGAGGATGACACGGTTCATCAGTCTAGGGGGCGTGCCACACTGCACGACATGCGACGCCTGTTCCCTGTGACGGATGAAACAGCAGCCCAGGCCTCGAACGGGGCCCCCGGTGCGGATGTGACGGACCGGGAGTGGGGGCTTTCGGAGCTGGCGGAGGTGTACGCCTACCCCGCCGCCGACGGCCCCTGGCTGCGCGCCAACATGGTGTCCACGCTGGACGGGGCCGGTCAGCACGAGGGCCGTTCGCAGCCCATCTCCGGCCCCGCCGACATGCGGATCTTCGGCACCCTGAGGGCGCTGGCCGACGTCGTGGTGGTCGGTGCGGAAACGGTACGCCAGGAGGGCTATCGGCCCGCACGCGCGCGTGCGGAGTTCGCGACGGCACGCACGCGTGCCGGGCAGGGGCCCGCCGCCGTGATCGCGGTCGTCACCGCCAGCCTCGACCTGGACTTCTCGCTTCCGCTTTTCGCCTCACCCCTGGTGCCGACGCTGATCCTGACGGGTGCCCAGGCGCCCGCGGACCGGATCGCCGCCGCCGAGAAGGCGGGCGCCCGGGTGGTGGTCGCCGGTGACGGTGCCGGTGTGGACCCCGCGCGGGCCGTACACGCGCTCGCCGAACTGGGGCACACCCGGCTGCTGGCCGAGGGCGGGCCGCGGCTGCTCGGGCAGTTCGTGGCCGCCGGAGTGCTCGACGAGCTGTGTCTGACCCTCTCGCCGATGCTCGTGGCGGGGGAGGCGCAGCGGATCTCCGGCGGGCCGTCGGTTAAGGTTCCCCAGCACTTCGAACTGGTGTCCCTGCTGGAAGAGGCCGGGTTCCTGTTCGGTCGCTACCGTCGGACCTGAGAACGGGCGGAATGATCCGTTCCGTTTGTCTTTCGACGGGCACACTAAATCCGGCAGTACCCGTGCGATCACGGGGCAGGATGGTTTCCGCAGGGCCTGGCAGGCCCACGGAGGAGAGAGGGCCCGAGGGTCCTCGAAGGAGAAAGGGCGCCTGGTGTTCACAAGCGTACTGATGATCGAGAAGGCCCTTACGTCCGCCGACGTGGAGTTCGTCACCACCTTGCACGGTGACGAGACCGTCTCCTTCCACGTGTTGCTCCAGCCCCGCGGCGACCAGGCGGACCGCCTGCTGCGGGCCATCGACGACGTCGCCCTCGGCGAACTCGACGAGGCGGCACACGAGCGGGAGACCCCCGAGGGCAAGGACGCGGCGGCGCTCGGCGCGCAGGCCCTTTCGGTGTCCCTGGACGCATTGCACGCGGCGGGCAGCGCGGCGGAGGGGCGGCTCATCGAGGACCACCCGCTGGACGCGCTGAAGACCCTGGTGGACGAGATCGGCGCGGACGAGGTGATCGTGCTGACCGACCCCCACTACGTGGAGGAGTTCTTCCACCGGGACTGGGCCTCGCGCGCGCGTCACAAGGTCGGCGTACCGGTGCTGAAGCTGTTCTCGCACAGCAAGGAGTAGCGGCCGGCGGGACGGTCGGCGGGTGTCCGTGATTGTCAGTGGCACCGCATAGGCTTGCCGCTGAACGTCCGCCGAACCAGTCGCAATCACGCCGTACGAGCATGCACGCACAGGGAGACACACATGGCACCCGGCCTTCCCACCGCCATGGACCGACCGCACTTCATCGGCATCGGTGGGGCCGGGATGTCGGGGATCGCCAAGATCCTCGCGCAGCGCGGGGCGAAGGTCGCGGGCAGTGACGCCAAGGACTCCGCGACCGCCGACGCCCTGCGCGCCCTGGGTGCCACCGTGCACATCGGACACGCGGCGGAGCACCTCGCCGACGACGCCACCTGCGTGGTCGTGTCGTCGGCGATCCGCAAGGACAACCCCGAGCTGGCCCGCGCGGCCGAGCTGGGCATCCCGGTCGTCCACCGTTCGGACGCCCTGGCCCGCCTGATGGACGGCCTGCGCCCGATCGCCGTGGCGGGCACCCACGGCAAGACCACCACGACGTCGATGCTCGCGGTGTCCCTGACCGCGCTGGGCCGCACCCCGTCGTACGCGATCGGCGGCGACCTGGACGCCCCGGGTTCGAACGCGCTGCACGGCGACGGCGAGATCTTCGTCGCCGAGGCGGACGAATCGGACCGCAGCTTCCACAAGTACGCGCCCGAGGTCGCGATCGTCCTCAACGTGGAGCTCGACCACCACGCCAACTACGCGTCCATGGAAGAGATCTACGAGTCCTTCCAGACCTTCGCCGACCGGATCGTGCCGGACGGCACCCTGGTGATCTCGGCGGACCACGAGGGCGCGCGGGAGCTGACCCGGCGAGTCTCCGACTCCGTGAAGACGGTGACGTACGGAGAGGCGGAGGACGCCGACGTCCGCATCCTGTCCGTCGTCGCGCAGGGCCTGAAGAGCGAGGTGACCGTCCTCCTCGGCAGTGAGGAGCTCACCTTCACCGTCTCGGTCCCCGGCCGGCACTACGCGAGCAACGCGGTCGCGGCTCTCGCCGCCGGCGTCGCGCTCGGCATTCCGGCCGCGGACCTGGCGCCCGCGCTCGCCGCGTACACCGGTGTGAAGCGGCGCCTCCAGCTCAAGGGCGAGGCGGCCGGCGTCCAGGTGATCGACTCCTACGCCCACCACCCTACGGAGATGACCGCCGACCTGGAGGCGATGCGCGCGGCGGCCTCCTCCGCGCGGCTGCTGGTGGTCTTCCAGCCGCACCTCTTCTCCCGCACCCAGGAGCTCGGCAAGGAGATGGGCCAGTCCCTCGCCCTCGCGGACGCGTCCCTGGTCCTGGACATCTACCCGGCCCGCGAGGACCCGATCCCCGGCGTCACCAGCGACCTGATCATCGAGGCCGCGCGTGCCGCGGGCGCCGATGTGACCCCGGTCCACGACAAGGCGGACGTGCCCGAGGCCGTCGCGGGAATGGCGAAGCCCGGTGATCTCGTTCTCACCATGGGAGCGGGCGATGTGACAGACCTCGGCCCGCGGATCCTGGACCGTCTCGCGAAGTAAGGGGCTGAGCTGCATGTCGTACGACGTCGAAAAGCCGGACGAGGAATGGCGCGCGGAGCTGAACCCGGCCGAGTACGCGGTGCTGCGGCAGGCCGGCACGGAGCCCGCCTTCGTCGGTGAGTACACCGACACCAAGACGACGGGCGTCTACTCCTGCCGGGCCTGTGGCGCCGAACTGTTCACGTCCACGGAGAAGTTCGAGTCCCACTGCGGCTGGCCGTCCTTCTACGACCCGAAGGACACCGACGCGGTCGAACTGATCCAGGACCGCTCGCACGGGATGGTGCGCACCGAGGTGCGGTGTGCCCGGTGCGGTTCGCATCTCGGTCACGTCTTCGAGGGCGAGGGGTATGCGACGCCGACCGATCAGCGGTACTGCATCAACTCCATCTCGCTGCGCCTGACGCCCGAGGGGGGCTGACGACGCCCGAGGAGGACTGACGCGCCCGACGCGGCCTGAAGACGCTCCGTGGCGGAGCAACCCTTCGCCACGGGGTTCGCGCGGACTCTATGCTCGTCCGTGGCCACGCGTCCCTAGGGCCGGTCGCGCCGGTCGCGCATGTCGTCACAGTCTGTACGGGGGGCTCGGTGCGTACACGTTTCGCCGTACTCGGACCGGTGAGGGCCTGGCGCGGCGACACGGAACTGCCGCTGGGGCCCCCGAAACAGCGTGCTCTGCTCGCGCTGCTGCTGACCGAGGCGGGGCATCCGGTCGCCGTCCACGAGATCGTCGACGCGCTGTGGGGACAGGACCCGCCGGACAGTGCGGTCAACGTCGTCCAACGGCACGTCGGAGCGTTGCGGCGGCTGCTCGAACCCGATCTTCCGGCCGGGGGCGCGTCCCGCCGGCTGGTGCGCGGCTCGGGTGGCTACCGGCTCGACGTGGACCCCGACAGCCTCGACCTGCTGCGCTTCCGGGCCCTGCGGCGGCGGGCGGAGCAGGCAGTGCGGGACGGTGAACCTCCCACCGCCACCGGGCTGTTGATCGAGGCGCTGGCCCTGTGGCGGGGTCCCGCGGCCTCCGGGATCGCCGCCGAGGTGCGGTCCCACCCGGCCTTCACCGCCCTCGACGGCGAGCACCTGGCCGCCGTCAAGGAGGCCGCCGAACTCGCGCTGGAAGCCGGACCGGGCCTGGGCGCACGGGTGTTGGTGACGCTCCGACAGGCCGCCGCGCAGCATCCGTTGGACGAGGGGCTGCAGGCCAGGCTGATCCTGGTGCTCGCGGCGACCGGTCACCAGGCCGAGGCGCTGGACGTCCATCGGACCGTACGCACGCGCCTCGCCGACGAGTTGGGCGTGCGGCCGGGCCCCGAACTCCAGGCCGCTCTGCAACGGGTCCTCGGCCACACCCACGCCCAGCGCGCCGCGCCGCCGTCCGGAAGCGCGGGGTCGGCCGAGGACGCGGAAGGGACGGCACAGCAGGACGCCGTCGCCACGATCCGGCCCGCCCAACTCCCCGTGGATCTGCCCGCGTTCACCGGTCGGCGCGGTGAACTCGCCCGCGTCCGGGAGCTGTTGTGCGCGTCCGACGCGCCGGCCTCGACGGTGGTGATCAGCGCCATCGGGGGCATGGCCGGCGTCGGCAAGACGACCCTGGCGGTGCACTGGGCGCACAGCGTCGCCGACCGGTTCCCCGACGGGCAGCTCTACGTCAATCTGCGCGGCTTCCACCCCAGCGGTTCGATCATGAGCGCGGCCGAGGCCATCCGCTCGTTCCTCGACGCGTTCGGCGTCCCCGGGCACCGCATCCCCGCCGGTCTCGACGCGCAGGCCGCGCTGTACCGCAGCCTCCTCGCCGACCGCCGCGTCCTCATCGTGCTGGACAACGCCCGCGACACCGAGCACGTCCGCCCGCTGCTGCCCGGCGCCCCCGGCTGCCTGGTCGTCGTCACCAGCCGCAACCAGCTCTACGGCCTGGTCGCCGGCGAGGGCGCGCACTCGCTGACGCTGGACGTGCTCACCGAGGCGGAGGCACGCGAGTTCCTCGCCCGTCGGCTGGGCGCCGAACGGATCGCGCACGAACCCGACGCCGTCGCGGAGATCATCACCCTGTGCGGCCGCCTCCCGCTGGCGCTGGCCGTCGTCAGCGCCCGCGCGGTCGTGAACCCGGCCTTTCCGCTCGCGTCCATCGCCGCCGAACTCTCCGAGAGCGAGGACAGCCTCGACGCGTTCGCGGGAGAGGCCCCCGCCGCCGACGCCCGCAGCGCGTTCTCCTGGTCGTACCAACTCCTCAGCCCCGCCGCCGCCCGGGTGTTCCGCCTGTTCGCCCTGCACCCGGGACCCGACTGCACGCTCGCCGCCGTCGCGAGCCTCGCCGGGCAGCGGGTCGGCCAAGTCCGGCCGGTCATGGCGGAGTTGGCTCGCGCGCACCTCATCTCCGAGCCCCTGCCCGGCCGTTACGGCTGTCACGAACTGCTGCGCGCCTACGCCGCCGAACTGGGCCGGGCACACGACTCCGCGCAGGAGCTGGAAGCGGCCCGGCGGCGGATGCTCGACCACTATCTGCACAGCGCGCACGCGGCCGACAGCGTTCTGATGCCCACCCGGGACAGCATCCAACTGCGCCCGCACACAGTCGGGGTGACCGTCCCGCGACTGCCCGACCAGGCGGCGGCGGCCGCCTGGCTGGAGACGAACCGGTCGGTCGTGCTCGCCGCGATCGAGCAGGACGCCCGGCACGGCAGCGGCGAGCACAGCTGGCAGTTGGCCCTGGTCCTGGAGCTGTACCTGGACCGGGGCGGCCGCTGGTCCGAGCAACTCGACGCGCAGACAAGGGCAGTTGAGGCGGCCCAGCGCCTGGGCGACATATCCGGCCAGGCGTTCGCCCACCGCGCGCTCGGCTTCGTCAGCGGTCGCCTCGGGCGGCCGGACGAGGCCGACGCACACATGGCGCGCGCCCTGGAGCTGTTCGGCGAGACCGGCGACCGGGTCGGCCTGAGCAGAACCCACCGCAGGCTCGCGTTCCTGGCCAACGGGCGTGGACGGCACGAGGAGGCCCTCGACCACTACGCCGAGGCGAGCGCCCTGTGCCGCGCGGCCGGGCGGCGCGACGGCGAGGCCGGCATCGCCAACGAGGTCGGCTGGACGTACATCCTGATGGGCAAGTACGAGGACGCCCTGACCGAGTGCGGCCATGCGGTCGCGGCCCACCGGGAGACGGGCGACCGCAACGGCGAGGCCGCCGCCCTGGACAGTCTCGGCTACGCCCATCACCATCTGCGCGACCACGAGCGGGCGTTGGAGTGCTACGAGCAGGCACTGCGGCTGTACCGGGAGATCCGGGACCGCTATCTGGAGGCCGACACCCTGGTGCACATCGGCGACACCCGCCGCGAGGCCCACCAGGACACGCGGGCCGCGCTCGCCTGGCGTGAGGCACTCGGCATCCTCGACGAGATCGGCCACCCGGACGCCGAGCAGGTCCGCCACCGGCTGACCGACCTCGCTGAACCCGATCGGTCCCGGCGACAGTAAAACGTCAGCGTCCCGAAAGCGGGCCCTGCCTACGCTCCCCGCTCCGCTCCACCCGGAGCCGGAGGCGCGTACGGCATTCCCCTTCAGGACTGGAACATGACCCCCACGACTTCCGCGGACCTCCCCAAGGCCGCGCACCGCAACCAGCTGCTGCACACCATGATGAGCGACCACGCGAAGGCACTGCTCGCCTACGCCGACAAGCTGCTGAACGACCGTCACACGGCGGAGGACATCGTCCAGGAGACCCTCATCCGCGCCTGGCCGCACGCCGAACGCCTCTACAGCACCGAGGGATCGGTCCGCGGCTGGCTGCTCACGGTGACCCGCAACCTCGTCGTCGACCGGATGCGCAGCGCCGTCGCACGCCACGAGACCATCGGCGCCGAGGACCGGGACCTGCCGCTGCCCGACCACTCCGGCGCCGTGCTGGCCTCGGTGGAGGCGACCGGCCTGTTGCGGCGGCTGTCCCACGAGCACCGGGAGGTCCTGCTGCACACCTATCTGTGCGGCCGGACCGTGCAGGAGACCGCCCGCATCCTCGGGATACCCGCGGGCACCGTCAAGTCCCGCCGCCACTACGCCCTGAACATCCTGCGCGCCGAGGCCGGCAAGGGACTCAGACCGGAACGGTGAGCCGGACATCGAGGACCGGAAGGTCGACGTGGCCGTCGGCGTCGGTGTGCCAGCGCCAGTGCGCGCCCTCCACCTCGCCGTACACCAGGCCGGTCCAGCCCGCCCCGCCCGGCCCGCACAGGGCGGCCAGTTCGGCGGCCTCCCGCTCACCCGGCGTGCCCGCCACCACGACCAGTCCCCGTACCGGACGGCGTGCCGCACCGGCGCGCACCGTCCCGCGCCCCGCGTCCGGCGCCACCGGAGCGGGGGCGTCGACCCGGGGAAGCTGTCGCAGCTCCGTCGGCACGGTGAGCGGCAGGGCGCTGTCCGCCCCGCGCAGCACGGTCACCGGAGTCTCCGGCCGGGTGCGCGCGATCTCCGCGAGCAGGTTCTGTACGACATCCCGGGCCACCGCCCGGTCACCGCTCACGCTGAGGACGCCGTCCAGGCGGCTGAGGTCCACGAACACGGGCTCGCCGTCGGCGTCCGTGCCCGCCCGGACGAGACAGGACGCGGCGATCGAGGCCTGTGAGGCCGAGGTGGTGTCGTCGCCGGTGGACAGCCAGCCGGCGGCGGTCGCCGCGGGGCGGCGCCAGCGCGTGCCGTCGATGTTCGTCCACGGCGCGTCGACCGTGTCGGAGGCCGTCAGCCACACCGTCACACCGGAGCCGTCGACGCGCAGCGCGTGCACCGGCCGCTCGGGCTGCTGCCGGCCGGGCGCGAAGTCGCCCAGGACGCCGTAGGCGCGGCGTACCGAATCCGCGTCGGTCGCGAACCGGCGGCCCGTCGCCCGGCGCAGCGCGAGTCGGCGGCGGCGCCGCATCGGCTCGCCCAGCCGCCATACGGTGCGCAGGACGGCGGCGTACGCGGCGCGCACCTTCCGCCTGCCCACGATGCCCGCGGTGATCAGGGCGAGCAGGATCGCGCCGAGCAGTGCGACGGCCGCGGCCAGCGGGAACGTGAACGCCGCGGACTTCCCGGTGCTCGGCGCGGCCGACTGCTGTCCCGAACTCGGGGCGGCGGAGGCGGAGTTCTGGCTCCCGGTGTCCCGGGCCAGCTGGACGTCGGACCCCGAGGCGTCCTGCGGCAGGCGCAGGATCCAGCCGGGGTGCAGCTGGTCGTCCGCGCTGTTCAGCGCCCCGCCGTCCTGCTGCGCCTGGCCGCGGTTGAGGGTGAGGATCTCGCCGGCCCGTGAGGCGTCGCCCAGGGTGGCCGTGGCGATCGACTGGAGGGTGGCCAGCTGCCCGCCGGTCTGCGCCGGGTCCGGGACCACGAACACCTTGATCAGGTCGTCGGCGGCGGGCGCCGCGCTCGCGGCGGCGGCCCCGCCGAGCGCCATGAGGCACGCCGCCAGCAGCGCCGCCAGGGCGTGCAGGAGCGTCCGTGGCAGGCGGTGCGCCCTGTCGGTCGCCGGCCCGTGCTCGGGCTTGTCGCCCGCGCCGTTGGTCATCGTGTCCACCCATGCCCTCCGAGGTTCCGTTGCACCGACTACACGGAGCCGCAGGCCGAGAACGTTCGATGTGAACTCGCTCGAACCTTTCGGAACTTGGCGAGAACGTGCGAGGTGAACTCGCTTGAACCTTTTACGACACCGCCCCCGTGTACCTGCCGACCACACGTCACAGGCAGCGCACCGGGGGATCGCACATGGCACGTCGGCACTCCAGGCCCGAGGACTTCCAGCTCGTCGGCATGGACTCGGACCCGACACCCGGCGACCCCGACCTGATCCAGGGCGTGATGAAGCGCTACCGCGACATCGGCGACGCGGCGGAGAAGGCGCTGAACGTCCTGAAGAAGGACGGCTCGATCTCGCAGGGCCGCGGTTCGGCGATGGACGCGCTGAAGGACAAGATCGGCGACGATCTCCCGGACAAGCTCACCAAGACGGTGACCTCCTACCACGACGCCGCCCAGGCCTACAGCGACTACATGCCGCGGCTGCGCGAGGCCCAGGACACCTTCGACCGGGCCGTGGACCAGGCGCAGTCCGCCGCACCGCAGGCGAACCAGGTGCCCAAGGAGCTCAGCGCCACCCCGACCGACGCGGAGAAGTCGGCAGCGCGCAGCACCCGGGACGCCATCGACGCAGGCCAGGCCCAACTGGGCGCGGCCAGAAGCCTGGCCGACCAGGCCAGGACGATGCGGGAGAGCGCGCAGCGGCAGTGTGCCGACGTGCTGGACCGGGCGGCGCAGGAGGCGATTCCGGAGCGGAACATCTTCCAGAAGATCGCCGACTTCTTCAAGGACTTCCCGTTCGTCCAGATCCTGCTGGCCGCCCTCGTCGCCGTCGTGGCGGTGTTCTTCCCGGTGGTCGGCGCGTTGCTCGGCGGGGCGTTGTTCCTGTTCAACCAAGTCGTCGCCAGTCAGACCGGGGGTATCAAAGCCGGCGACTTCGTCCTCGGTCTGATCGGGATCGTCCCCGGCGGCGCCCTGCTGAAGCTGGGGGGCAAGGCCGTCCAGGCGATCGCGCCGGCCGCCGTGGCCGCCGTGAAGGGCTCCGGGTTCATCGCCAAGGGCACCGGAACGATCACCAAGATCGGTGACTCCCTCACCAAGAGCAAGGTCATCGGCGGTGTCCTCGCCAACCCTGTTGGCAAGGTGGCCACGGACGCCGCCGGCAAGTTCCTGGCCAACTCGGCGCTGGAAGCGGCCGCGAAGGCGGCCAACGGCCAACAGGTCACGGCCGCGGGCGTGTTCGCCGGAGCCGCCGCCGGGGCTGTGGCCGGAGCCGCCTTCAAGGGAGGCGTCGGCGCGATCGGCAAGTCGCGCGGGAACCCCCCTGTGCAGGCGGGCAAGGGCGGCCGGTTCGGCGATACGACGGAACCCGCGGCCGCGGACACCGTGGGCAAGCGGGCAGGCGACCAGGCCGGCGGCTTCGTCGAGGAAGGCGCCAGCCTCGGCGCGAAGATCGGCGTCGGCGTCGCCCAGGGCGGCGACCCCAACGCGGTGGCGGCCGGCGAGATCGCCCAGTCCGCTTCGAAGCTGGGCGTCGGGCCGGTCGGAAAGGCGGGCCTCGGCCACGCGATCGACGGCGTCGCCGACAGGATCCCGATCAAGGGCAGCCCCAGGCCGACGCCCGCTCAGCCGAACGCGCCCACGGCCCAGCCGCCGGCGCCCGTCGTGCCCACGAGGCCTCCGGTGCCTACGCGTCCGGTTCCGCCGCCCCCGGTGTCGCGGCCCCCGGTTCCCACGCGCCCGGTACCGCCGGTTCCGGTGGACCCCGCCAATCTGCCGTTGCCGCCCTCGCCCACCACCACCGGACGGCCCGCGGTTCCTCCGGTCAACACCTCCGACGCGCAGTCGAACGGCGGTACCGGCTCCGCGTCACCGTCCTCCGACGGATTCGTCACCGCACCGACCAGCCCCACCTCGTCCGACGGCTTCGTCACGGCACCGACGAGCCCCACGGACGGCCCGGACGCCGGCGACGGCAACTAGCCGTTCGCCGCACCCAGACCTCCATCCCCGAAGGGATGGACCGCACCACCGACAACCTGCAAGGAGAACTCCCATGCCCAACTACGCCGTCAACTCGGACACCACCGCGTCCACTTCGCAGGCCCTCCTCAACGACTTCTCCCAGCTCCAGGACAAGCTCAACGAGGTCAAGGGCAAGATCTCCACCCTGCTCGCCGACGGCTACAGCACGCCGGCCGCCCAGCAGAAGTTCTCGCCCTTCTTCGACGAGTTCGCCAAGGGCTTCGACCAGGTCAACCAGGGTCTCCAGGGCATCGGCCAGTACGTGAAGGCCGTCGGCGAGGCCTTCGACCAGACCGACAACCAGCTCGGCTCCAACCTCGGCTGACCCACCGGCCCGGTCCGCCACCACGGCGGGCGGTGCCGTACCCACCTCTCCACCAGAAGGATGATGAGCAGTGCGATTGACCGTCAGCGTTCGTGATCCGCAGGTCGAGGGGGTGTCCACCACCGTCGCCGTGGAAACCGAACCCTCCGCGCAGGCGGGCCGGTTGGCAGCCGAGCTGGCACGCGCCGTCGGGTACGCGGGGGTGGCGGCGGGGGAGCCGCCCCTCTACATCGGCCCGACGCCCGTCGAACCGCACACCACCCTCTCGGCGGCCGGGGTGCGCGACGGCATGGACCTCGGACTCGGCGCTCCCGTACCCCGGGAGCCCGAGCCCGAGGGCCGCACCGAGGTCCGGGTGGTCTCGGGACCGGGCGCCGGAACCGTCTTCCGGCTCGTCCCGGGCGACTACGACATCGGCAGCGGCCCGGTGTGCCGCGTCCGCCTCGCCCCAGGTACCCCGAGCCTCGCGGCCCGGGTCCGGGTCCGGCTCGACGGCAGCGCCCAACTCCTTGTGACCAACGGGGCGTTGCTCGACGGCAAGCCCGCGCAGGCGCCGTCCCCGTGGCGGGAGGGCAGCCAACTCGCCGTCGGCGACATCCTGTTGGAGCTGACCTCGCAGCAGACGGCCCGCGCTCCGCTGACCCCGGCGCAGGACGGTCTCGGCCTGGAGTTCAACCGGCCGCCGAGGTTCCTGCCGCCCGCGGCGGGCGCCAAGTTCCGGTTGCCGACCCCGCCGGTCAAGCCCGACAAGCGGCCCATCCCGCTGCTGCCGATCCTGCTGGTGCCCGCGGCCAGCGCCGCGATCGCCATCTTCGTCACGCACCGCTGGTCCTTCGTCTTCATCGCGCTGCTCTCCCCGATCGCCGCCCTGATCACCCAGTTCGGCGGCCGCAAGCAGGCGATGCTCAAGTACCTTGAGAAGAAAGAGGAGTACGAGCAGACACTGGCCCGCGTGCGCGCCGACGTCGACGCCGCCGTACTCGGCGAACAGCACAACCTGCGTCTCTCCCTGCCCGATCCGGCCACCCTGCTCCAGATGGCGGTCCAGCCCTCGGAGCGGCTGTGGGAACGCCGTTGGCAGGACCCGGACTTCCTCTCGGTCCGCGTCGGCACCGCCGACCTGCCCTCCTCCGTCAGCGTCGACGACCCGGACCAGGACGAGCACCGGCGCTCCACCGTGCCGACGCTGAACCAGGTGCCCGTCAGCGTGGCGCTGCGCAGGGCCGGCGTCGCGGGCGTCGCCGGACCGGGCGCGACCCGGCTGGCCGGCTGGCTCGCCGCCCAGGCCGCCGCCCTGCACAGCCCCACCGACCTGCGCCTCGTCGTCCTCGCCGGACCCGACGGTGAACGCGACTGGTCCTGGATCCGCTGGCTGCCCCACACCCAGGCGCAGGGCGAGGACGCCTACGCCCTGATCGGCTCCACCGCCGACTCCCTGGCCCGGCGCATCGGCGAACTCGGCCAGCTCGTCGCCTCCCGTGTCGCGGCGGGATCCGACCTCGTCCGCGGCGGAGCGAACGGCTACCCCGACATCCTCGTCGTCCTCGAACAGGCGCGCAGGGCCCGCTCGTTGCCGGGTGTGATCGCGCTCCTGCGCGACGGCCCGTCCGTGGGCGTCCACACCATCTGCATCGATCGTGAGGAGCGGCTGCTGCCCGAGGAGTGCGGCGCCGTCGTCGTCACCGAGGCGGGCGCCACCACGTCCAGGGTGCGCACCGGCTCCGGCGCCGCGCTGGAGAACGTCCGCAGCGACTCGCCCGAGCCCGACTGGTACGAACACTTCGCCCGCGCGCTCGCCCCCCTGCGCGGAGTCGGCGACAGCGACGAGAGCGCACTCCCAGGCGCCGTACGCCTGTTGGACCTCCTGAAGGTCGAACCGCCCACCGCCGAGGCCGTCGTGGCCGGCTGGTCGCTCGGCGGCCGCAGCACCCGGGCCATCCTCGGGATCGGCTACGACGGTGAGTTCGCCGTCGACCTGGTGCGCGACGGCCCGCACGCCCTGATCGCCGGCACCACCGGCTCCGGCAAGTCCGAGCTGCTGCAGACCCTGGTCGCCACCCTCGCGGTGGTCAACCGGCCCGACGAGATGACCTTCGTGCTCGTCGACTACAAGGGCGGCAGCGCCTTCGCCGAGTGCGCCGACCTGCCGCACACCGTCGGCCTGGTCACCGACCTCGACACCCGGCTCGTGGAGCGGGCGTTGGTCTCTCTCGGTGCCGAACTGCGGCGCAGGGAGACCCAGTTGGCGCAGGCGGGCGCCAAGGACATCGAGGACTACCTCGACAAGCGCTCGCGCGGCGGCAACGTACTGCCCCCGCTGCCCCGACTGCTCCTGGTCGTCGACGAGTTCGCGTCCATGGTGCGCGAACTGCCCGACTTCATCTCGGGGTTGGTCAACATCGCGCAGCGCGGCCGGTCGCTCGGCATCCACATGGTGCTCGCCACCCAGCGCCCCGGCGGCGCGGTCACCCCCGACATCCGCGCCAACACGAACCTGCGGATCGCGCTGCGCACCACCGACACCTCCGAGAGCCGCGACATCATCGACGCGCCCGACTCCGGCGAGATCTCCCCGGCCAACCCCGGCCGCGCCTACGCCCGGCTCGGCCCGTCCGCCCTGCTGCCCTTCCAGTCCGGCCGCGTCGGCGGCCGCAGGCCCGGCGGCCAGCCCGCCGCGGGAACCGAGGTGACCGTCCGCGCGGAACCGGTGACCTGGCAGAACCTCGGCGGCCCGCTGCCCAGCGCCCGCTCCCGCGGTGGCTCCACGGCGGCGCAGACCGAGGCCGTCACCGACCTCGCCGTACTCACCGGAGCCATCGCCCAGGCGGCCCGGCTCGCGGACGTACCGCGCCAGCCGAGCCCCTGGTTGCCGGCCCTGCCCACCCTGCTCCCCTGGACGGCACCGCCCGCGCCCAAGCCCACCCTTGAGCGCGAAGCGGCCCTGCCCGCCGTCGAGTACGGCATGGTCGACCTGCCCGCACAGCAGACCCGCACCGCGCTGGTCCTCGACCTCGACCGGGCCGGCCATCTGCACATCGTCGGCTCGCCCCGCAGCGGACGCTCCCAGACCCTGCGCACCCTGGCCGCCGCCCTCGGCCAGGCCCACGGCGCCGACGACGTCCACCTGTACGGCATCGACTGCGGCAACGGCGCGCTCAACGCCCTGACCGCGCTGCCGCACTGCGGCGCGGTCGTCGACCGCAACCAGATCGAACGCCTCGGCCGGCTCCTGGACCGGCTGGGCGCCGAACTCACCGCGCGCCAGAGCATTCTGGGCGCCCGGGGCACGGCCGACCTGTCCGAACTGCGCGGCAGCCAGCCCCCCGAGGAACGGCTCGCCCACATCGTGCTGATGGTCGACCGGTTCGAGGTCTTCGAGCGCGAGTTCGCCTCGTACGACAACGGCAGCTACATGGAACGCATGATCCGCCTGCTGCGCGACGGAGCGGGCGTCGGCATCCATGTCGTCCTGGCCGGTGACCGGGTGCTCGGCGGCAGCCGGTTCTCCGGCACCACCGAGGACAAGATCGTCCTGAGGCTCAACGACCGCCAGGACTACTCCAGCGTCGGCATCCCCACCAAGTCCGCGCCGACCGACCCGGCGCCGGGCCGGGGCATCCGCACCCAGGACCTGAGCGAGGTACAACTCGCCGTGCTGGGCGAGGACTTGTCCGGCACCGCCCAGGCCGAAGTCCTGCTCGCCCTGGGCCGGGAACTGACCGAGCGTGAGGCAGCGGTCCCCGCCGCGCGCCGCCCGATCCGCCTCGACGTACTCCCCGACCGGGTCACGTACGCCGAAGCGCTCACCCTGCACACCCGCAGCGGGCCGATGCGCCCGCTGGTGGCCGTGGGCGGTGACGTCCTCACCTCGCTCGGCCCCGACCTGACGGACGTACCGACCTTCGTGATCGCCGGACCGCCGCGCACCGGACGCAGCACCACCCTGCTCGTCGCGGCCGAGTCACTGCTCGCCGCGGGCGCCGGCCTCATCGTGCTGGCGCCCCGCCGCTCACCGCTGCGGCAACTGCTGGGACGGCCCGGCGTGGCCGCCCTGATCACCGACGCCGAGGTGACGGTCGACGAGTTCCGGCAGACGCTGGGCAGCGTGCCCGAGGAGTACGGCGTGATCGTCGTGGACGACGCCGAACTGTTCATGGGCGCCGAGATCGACTCCGACCTCGCGCTGCTCGCCCGCGGCGGCGCGGGCACCGGCTGGGGCGTCCTCGCGGCCGGCAACGCGGAGTCCCTCGCGCTGAGCCTGGCCGGCTGGATGGGCCAGGTGAAGCGCAACCGCACCGGCATGCTGCTCTCCCCGCAGGGACTCAGCGACGGCGAGGTCATCGGCGTGAAGCTCACCCGGGGCGTCGTCGGCCAGGCCCCGCAGCCGGGCCGAGGCCTGCTGCACCTGGGCGACGGCACGCTGCGCTCGGTCCAGGTCCCGCTCTTGGAGGCGGAACTCTAAAAGCCGGAGGTGCACCCCGAGCCCCCCTCGGGGTGCACCTCCTTCCAGCGGCGGAACACCGAAGGGCGGCCGGACCGAGGAGGTCCGACCGCCCTTCGGCATGCCGTACGACGTGCTGCTCAGGCGGCGACGCCCTCGGCGCCGTCCGGGGAGACCTGGACACCGTCGTCCGTCAGGAAGCGGAAGGTGCAGGTGATGGCGTCGAAGAGGTCGTACACCTCGTTCTTCAGCGGCAGGTTGGGGCTGGCGAGGGTCACCACGAGGAAGTCCTCCGTGCTGCCGGGCACCGGCATCATGGTGTGCATCGTCAGCAGCTTGACGTCGATGTCCCCGGTCAGCCGGGTCACCTCGGTGCCGGTGACGCGGGCCACCGTGCCCACATGGGGCACCTTCGCCGACGTGATGACCCGGTCCCTGGGGGCCACACCGTTCGCCGAGGAGACACCGAGCCGCGCGGACAGCACGGGGAGGGTCAGCTCCTCACCCTTGGGCGTATTGACGGCGAAGACCATGCCGTACGCCATGAAGAGGCCCTCGGTGTACATCGTCGCAGTGCCCGCGGCCAGCAGCGCCCCGTAGCGGCGGGCCGCCCGCGTCACCTCCCGGCCCTGCCGGAACATGTCGTTGATGCGGGCCTTCTCCCGAGGGTCCTCGGTCGAGGCCAGGGCCTGCCCACGGGTGCGGGCCAGCTCCTCGCCGCTCAGGTCGACCTGGTCCCAGGAGTCCGGGATGTCCAGCAGGAACCGCTGTGCCGTGCTCACTTGCCGCTCCCGCTGTCGAGGTTGGACACCGCGTCCTGGTCGGTCTTGTCGAAGGAGTCCAGGATGCTGCCGATCGCGTCCTTGATGCCCAGCACTTGTTTCTGCAACTGGCCCTTGCCGTCTTCCCACTTGTTCTCGAAGTTCTGGGCGGAGCCGCGGGAGAGCTCGGGCCCGAAGGCCGCGTCGAAGTCGAACGTGTTGTGTCCGATGTCGATGTTGTCGTGCACGAAGCCCAACATGTCCTGGGCCTCCTTGAGTTCACTCCCGGGGATGTTGACGTCCGACGCCACTGCGGGCCCCCGTTTCTGTGCGATGAGGATGCGGTGAGGAGGTGTCTCTGGTCTGTGTCGCTGATCTGTGTCTCTGGTCCGTCTCTGTCCTGAACACGAGGTCGGGGGCCCGAATCGTTCACCGGCATTGAACCGTTGCCGGGGCTGTCTCGTGTTGCCCACATGACCCCGCTCCAGACCCGCCCGCTGTCCTCGAAGAGCACCGCGCGCCGTGCCGTTGTCGCATCCCTTCTCGCCCTGACCGGTGTGGCGAGCCTCTCGGCCTGCGGCAAGACCATCTCCATCGGCGACAGTTCGGCCCCCGCCGCCTCGGCCCCCGCGTCGTCGGCCGCTCCGGCTTCACCCTCCGCGTCCCCCTCGGCCACGACGTCCGGTCAGGGCGGTGGCAACTCGGCGCTCCAGGTGGTCGATTCGACGGCGAAGGACAACGGCCTCACCGGCACCGGCGGGACCGTGGTCGGGGCCGTGGTGCAGGAAGCGCCGCCCAAGTGGGTGCAGTTGGCGGCGGTGACCTCGACCTCACTCTCCGCACCGCACCTGATCAACATCAACCAGGCCGCGCTGTACCGCTTCGACAAGGACACCGCCTCCCCCTCCAAGTCGAACTGCAACGACGACTGCGCGGCGAAGTGGCCGCCCGTGACCATCGAGGAGGGCGGCAACGTCTACCTGGCGGGCGTGAACCCGAAGGAGGTCGGGGCCATCCGCCGCACGGACGGCCAGGTCCAGATCACCGTCGGCGGCTGGCCCGTCTACCGCTTCTCCGGCGACAGCAAGCCGGGCGACCTGAACGGCCAGGGCGTGGGCGGCACTTGGTTCGCGGTGGGCCCGACCGGCAACAAGGCGACGAGCTGAACCCGCTGCCCGAACCCACGAGTTGAACCGATGAGTCGAAGCTATGAGCCGGTCGTCCCGAAGGTGACCTTGTAGTAGCAGGCCCCCTTGCACGGCATCGTCGCCCCGTCGTCGAAGGCGTACGAATAGGCATAGGGGGCCGCCCGCTTGAAGACCTGCGTGTAGTCGACCGGCCACTTCGACGGCACGCAGTTCTCGCGGCCCGCCCAGGCGCCACGGCAGCAGTACGTGTCACCGCCGAACGCCGCGCAGGGCGGCTTGCAGCCGACGACCTGACCGCCCGAGGTGGCCCGCATCGCGGTCGGGCAGTCGACGTCCGAGGTGCAGACGCCCTTGTAGCAGCCCGAGGAACTGACCGGGTCGGTGGTCGTGGTGTGCGAGATGTTGATCCACATCGGCAGGTTCGAACCGTCGACCATGCTCACGTCGTAGAAGTCCATCCCCGCGTACGCGTCGAAGGTGAACTCGCCCAGTGTGGTGGGCGGGTTGGCGCCCTCGCACACGCTGGTGCAGTCGCCGGTCGCGCAGTGCCCCGCGGCCGTCGAGGTGCAGCCGGTCCGACCCCAGATGCGGCCGCCCCAGTTGTTCGCCACGGTCACCGACAGGCTCTGGCCCGGGGCGAGTCGGCGGCCCTTCGGGTAGACGGCCGTGTTGGTGACGACCGCCCAGACCGTCTTCGGGGTGCGGTTGACGACCGTGATCAGACGCTTGCCGGTCGGGGCTGTCGAGACGTGCGCTGTCGGTTCGACTGCCTTGGCGGTGGGCTTGCTTGGGCTGGTGCTCTTCTTCGAGGCGGTGGCCTTGGGGGACGGAGAGGCCGAGGCGCTGTGACTCGGGAAAGGCGAGGGCGAGGGCGACGCGCTGGTGGACACGGCCGGGCGCGCGGCCGTGTCCTGGTGGGCTGTTGTGGTGCGCGTGCCGTCCGTTCCGGACGGCGTCCACACGCTGTAGGCGATCAGCACGGTGGCGGCCGTCGCGACGGCGGCCGCCCCGACGTACCACCAGCGTCGGCGGTGTCGCGGTGGGCTCGCGCTGTGCCTTCTGCGTCCTCGTGCCATCGTCCTCGCGCCTTCCTCATGCACTCCGGATGGGTCCCTGCCTATCGGTGACCTTCTCGGCGGCGGCCGGACAACATAAATTCGGACGCGACCGGCCGATTTCTTTTGGTGTCCTGTTTTCTGTAGTCCTTGCGCGCGTCGGCGGTCTCCGAAGCAGAGAGACGCCACGGCCGGACCACACGCGGAGGAACGACCAGATGACCGAGAAGCCCAGGAGCGGACCCGACGCGGGCCTGGTGACCGCCGCGTGCGCGGGCGACCGGCAGGCCCTGGATCACCTGCTGACGCAGTGCCTGCCGCTGGTCTACAACATCGTCGGCCGGGCCCTGAACGGTCACGCCGACGTCGATGACGTCGTACAGGAGACGCTGTTGCGCATGGTGCGGGGGCTGCCCAAGCTGCGGGATCCCGCCGCGTTCCGGTCCTGGCTGGTGGCCATCACGATCCGACAGGTACGCGACCGCGAGCAGATACGGGCCGCCGACCGGGACCGCAGGGCGCACCTGGAGGACGCGGAGGCGATCACCGACCCCGCGCTCGACTTCGCCGGACTGACCATCCTGCGGCTGGGGCTGACCGAGCAGCGCCGTGAGGTCGTCGAGGCCACCCGCTGGCTCGATCCGGATGACCAGGAACTGCTGTCCCTGTGGTGGCTGGAGGAGACCGGCGAACTCGAACGCGCCGACCTCGCCGGTGCGTTGGGCCTGTCTGACCGGCACACCTCCGTCCGGGTGCAGCGGATGAAGAAGCAGATGGAGGTCTCGCGCGTCGTGGTGCGGGCGCTGGTGGCCGAGCCGCGCTGCACGGAACTGGACGAGACGGCTTCCACGTGGGACGGCACGCCAAGTGCCCTGTGGCGCAAGCGGTTTGCTCGGCACATCCGTGGTTGTGGGGTGTGCCAGGGTTTGGACGAGGGGCTGCTTCCGATGGACCGGCTGCTGAGCGGGTTGCCGCTGGTGGCGGTGCCGGCCCGGTTCGACGTGTCCCGGATCCTGGACGCCGTCCCAACTGCCGCTCCCTCAGGGCATGGTGGAGCACGTCGGCGACACGGGCGCCGGTCCGGCCGTATCGGCGGCAAGCAGGTCGTGGGTGGTTCGGCGGCGGTCGCCGTCGTCGTGGTGGCCGTGCTGGTCGCGCCCCGGCTGACCGGCGGTTCCTCTGCTACGACGGCTGCGGCGTCGCCCGCTCCGGTGGTCAGCGTGACCCCGAGCCCCACGCCCTCGGCCTCTCCGAGCGCGTCGCCGAGCCCGTCCCCGACGCCGAAGGCCAAGCCGAGCCCGTCTCCTTCGAAGCACACCGCCGCCGCCCCCGCGCACATCGCCTCCGGTGCCAAGAAGGGGGTCGGGGTGTGGTCGTTCGGCGGGGTGAGCCAGGCGCTCGCCGCGAGCGGGGCGAGCTGGTACTACACCTGGTCCACGCAGCACTCGGGGATCACGACGCCCTCGTCGGGGTCGTTCGTGCCCATGATCTGGGGCGCGAAGTCCGTCACCGACTCCTCGCTGGCCCAGGCCCGGTCGTACGGCCCGTATCTGCTGGGGTTCAACGAACCGGACATGGCACAGCAGTCGAACATGACCGTCGACCAGGCGCTGGAGCTGTGGCCCAGGCTCATGGCGGCGGGCAAGATCCTGGGCAGCCCCGCGGTCGCCTACGGCGGGGACACGGCGGGCGGTTGGCTGGACCGTTTCATGTCCGGGGCCGAGGCGAAGGGCTACCGCGTCGACTTCATCACCCTGCACTGGTACGGCGGCGACTTCCGCACCCCGCAGGCCGTCGACCAGCTGAAGTCGTATCTGGCGGCGGTGTACGCGCGCTATCACAAGCCGATCTGGCTCACCGAGTACGCGCTGATCGACTTCTCCCAGGGCACCCGCTTCCCGTCCGCGCAACAACAGGCCGACTTCGTGACCGCGTCCACCAAGGCGCTGGACGGCCTGTCGTACGTGCGGCGCTACGCGTGGTTCGGGCTGGGCGCGGACCCGTCGAAGCCGAGCAGCGGTCTCTTCACGGACGGTACGACGACGACGGCGGCGGGCCGGGCCTTCCAGTCCGCCGACTGAGCGGGCCCGGCCGCATCACTTGGGTCAGGGGCTCACTCCCCAGGTGATGCGGTAGCCGCACTCTCCCGAGCAGGTGAGGACGCTGGTCGCGTCGTCGTTGACGTAGGAGTAGGCGAAGGGCTCGGCCTTCTTGAACACGGCCGCCGAGTCGACGGGCCAGGACGAGGGGACGCACTGGGGGCGCGCCGCGTAGGCGCCGGTGCAGCAGGTCTGGTCCGTCTTGAAGACCAGGCAGGCGCTCAGGCAGGCCACGACCCGGCCGCCCCGGACGCGCTGGAGTTTGGCGGGGCAGGTCGCGTTGGCGTCCCGGGTGCACCCGGCGGCGGAGCAGCCGTTCGCGTCGAGCTTGTCGCGGGAGGAGCCGCCGTAACTGTTGATCCACATCGGCAGGTTGTTGCCCTCGACCAGGCTGACATCGTAGAAGTCCATGCCGTTCCAGGCGTTCAGGTTGAACTCGGCCAGCGTGGACGGGAATTCGCCCCAGGTCGAGCCGCACTGGAAACGGCCGCAGTCCCCGGTCGTGCAGTGGCCGTTGCCGGCCGCGTCGAAGGAGCAACCGGTGCGCGCCCAGACCCGGACGTCCCAGTGGTCGGGGACGGTGAAGCTGAGGCTGGCCCCGGGCTTCAGCACCCAACCCGTCGCCTCCACAGGGTGTTCGGGGTCCGCCGCGATCGCGGGCCAGATCGTCTGGTCGAGGCGGTTGACGAGGGTGACGGTCCGCTTGCCGGCGGTCGCGGCCTTCGGCTGACCGGCCGCGCGGGACGGCGAGGCGCTCGCCTTGGACGGCTTCCGCGCGTCAGGGGTGGGAGAGGGGGAGGGTTTGGCGCTCGGCGATGACGTCGTCGTGGGCGAGGGGCCGGGGCGGGATTGGGCGCCGGCGGTCGCCGTGCCGTGCGTGGACGACGGGCCCGCGACCGTACGGTCTCCCGGGGTTCCCGTCTGCGCGCGGGCCAGCAGTACGCCGGTCACCACGGCGAGGCAGGTGAACAGCACCGCGGCGGCCAGGCCTGCCTGTCTGCGTCCCGGGCGGCGCGGGCGGGGCGCACGGCGGTGGCCCGCCACGGATCGTGCGCGCCCTTGTCGGCGGATGGACAACCGGCAACGAGGCATCTCTCCACACTCCTGTCCGTTCCCACGTCTCCGTCGCGCGGCGATCCGGCCGACGGAGTCTTCCGTAGAGGAGACCGGCGGACCGCGCGCCGGACAACGGAAACAGGGTCGGCAATACGCACGAGGTGAGCAGCATTGGACACAAGTCGATCAGAAGTTGGCAACCCGGCCGTGATTGTTCCCCCGTCGTTCCCCCGTACATTGCGGCTGCGGGACCGAAAGATCATCTGATCGGCCCGGGAGTCCGGACATCCGCGACCCCGATACCCGCGACCCTGTTCAGAAATTGCTCTGGAGACACATCGATGAAGATCGCCAGACGTCTTGTCCTCACCACCGCGGCCGTCACCGCCGTGGTCGCCGGCACGATCGTGAGCGCCACGGTCGGCCAGGCCGCCACCCCGCAGCCGCCGCTGCGCCTCGGTGTCACCGTGCCCGACGCGCTGAAGGTCCCCGACGGCAACAAGCTCACCGGCGTCTTCTCCGCCGCCGGCGTCCAGACCTACACCTGTACCAACAGCGCCTGGACGCTGCTGGAGCCGGCCGCCACCCTGTGGGCCAAGAAGGACCCCGCCAAGCGTTCCGTCGCCCTGCACTCGCGTGGCCCGGTGTGGGTGTCCACGGTGGACGGCAGCGCCGTCAACGGCTCCGCGATCGCCAACTCGCCCAAGACGGGCACCATCCCCGAGCTGCTGCTGAAGGCCACCGCCACCCGCGGCACCGGGACGTTCGCCGACGTCTCCTACGTCCAGCGCCTGGCCACGAGCGGCGGCGTCGCCCCCACCACGGCCTGCACCGGCACCAGCACGGACCAGGTCAGCGTGCAGTACACCGCCACGTACGCGTTCTACAAGCCCGCCAAGTAACTCGGCGGGTGGTGTAGGCAGTTGACCCCTCGGGCAACCCTGAGGGGCCAACTGCTGGAACATGTCTGTGAACGGCCCCGCCGTGGACGCCCCCTCAACTCCCTTGCGAGGGCTCCTGTTCGGCCCTGATCCGGCCGTGCACCTCCCAGTCCCACACCGTCTCGCGCACCTCGTCTAGGGCCCGGGCCAGATGCCTGCGGTACGTGCTGAACGCCATGTTGAGCTTCCGCGCCACCGCGTCCTGGGTGGACGTCGAGTGGTAGGTCAGCGTCAGCACGTCGTGCAGATGCCGGGTCCGGGGATGGGCGTTCAGCCGCTGTACGGCCTTGCCGATCAGGTCGCGCAGCGCGGTCACCGGGTCGCCCTCGCTCAGCTCCTCCACCAGCCGGCTGCGCAGCAGCGGGTTGTCGGCGAGGCCGCCGGGGTCCAGCCAGCCGCGCAGCGCCTCCCGGACCGCGGCGTCCGACTCCTCCCGACTCAGCGGTGTGACACGGGACTTGGGCTTCCCGGCCGTCGCGGCCGGTGCCCCGCCGAGCAGGCGCGCGTCGATCCCCTCGGCCCACTCCTCCACCCGCGCCGCCCGCCAGTCGTGGCAGAACAGTCCGTACCCGCGCTCGGCGTGGACGGCCCGCCGGGGCGGCTGGAACATGCCCATGTACGTCATCAGCGGCGCCCAGAACTTCGGTTCGGCGCTGACGAAACAGGACCAGGCGCAGTGCTTGGCGCGCAGCAACTCGAAGACGATCCGCATCCGCACCAAATCCCATGACCGCGAGGGGCGGTGGTGGTTCTCCCCGTGCACCATGAACCGCGCCACACCGAGGTGTTCACCCTGGCGCGGGGGAGTCATTGAGGAGACCAGCTCCCACGCCTCCGCCGTCACCGGGTCGGCCGCCCGGGTCTCGTCGTCGAGCGCGTCGATCCTCAACCAGGCCATGAATCCCAGCAGTTGACCCGTCTCGCAGCTCCGGTGGACGTGGAACGCCTCGGGCTGACGCCTCAACCAGTAGGAGACCGCACGGGCGTTGTGCTCGCCCTCGACCTCGCGGGTCAGCTCGATCAGCGCGGGGACGTCCTCCGGGCGCATCGGCTGCTCGTGGACGTCGGCCTCGTCCCGGGCGCCCTGGAACTCCCTCAGCCACTGCGCTCTGGAGACGATGTGATTGAACTCCCGTGCGGCGCGCAGTGCTTCCTTCTCCGGCGCCTCGCGCACCCGCCCCACCAGATGCCGGCGGATCGTGCGGTGCATGGCCTTGTACCGCTCCGGATCGCGCCAGCGGAAGTCGCTGTCGAGGGCGTCACGGACCACGTCGTACGGGCACACCCCGAAGGGGCCCGACTTCATGAACGACAACTGCCGTAGCCAGGCGAAGAGTTCGGTGGCGTCCTCGCCCGGGAGCGCCACGCGCAGCAACTCCTCGGTGGTGTCCGCGACATGGCCGCACACCTCCAGCGCCCGCCGGTGCGCGGGCGAGGGCGGTCTGCCGACCACATGGGTCAGCAGCCGGTCGACGACCGTCCGTAACGGAGCCCAAAAGACCTCGTCCGTCGCGGCGTTGTCGTGTGTCGCGGCCTCCGCCACCAGGCGCAGGGCGAGTGGATGACCCGCGGCGAACCGGAGGAGCGAGGCGTGCGGTGCGGGGTCGGCGCCCTGCGAGGTGAGCAGTGCCGCCGCGTCCGTGGGCCCCAACTCCCGCAGGGGCACGACCTGGAGGACCTCGCTCCACGCGAGGTCCGCCTTCCAGAGCGGGTCGGGCGCGTGCCGTCCGGCGACGACGACCAGGGCGCCGGCCGGCAACCGGGGCAGGAAGCGGTCGCGTATCCACTCCTCCATGCCCCGGTAGCGCTCGAAGTCGTCGACCAGCAGGACAGCGTTGTCGCGGGCGAAGACCTCGGCAGTCGCCGCCTCGAAGGCCGACGGCGAGAGCTCGACCGTGCGGGCGTCGACGCCGACGACCGGCCGGCCCGCGGCGCGTGCCTCCGCGCCGAAGCGCTGCAACAGCGCGCTCTTTCCCATGCCGCCCGGACCGTGCATCACGATGACCATCGGAGCACCAGGTTCGCCGGCCAACGCCCGCCGGAACAGGGCGAGTTCCTCGCGCCTGCCGACGAAGTACTGCAGGCGCGCGGACGCCAGCCGGTCGGCCAGCAGGCTGGCGGAATCGTCCTTCGCCATGCCGTTCCCCTCCCCGGAGTCGAGCGCTTCGGGCCGCTGCGAAACCTACCGGGTCGGAATGGACGACGGGATACGGCTCGACCTTACGTAGGGCTTACGGACGGCTCGGTGGATCGCCGGAGAGATGCCGACCGGACGCCGAACAGGACGCCGTAAACCTGGGAGGGGGCCGTCCGTGGAAACCCGTACCGACCCGCTTCTTTGTCCTATTCGTGCTCGTTGAGGAACGCGGAAGGGTCCGAAGCCCTCCTTCTGTGTGAAGGAAACAGCACAGGCAAGGAATCTGGGGACTGAGTGGCATGGGTTTGACCAGCGAGACTACCGTTTATGTGGTGGCGGCCGTGGCTGCCGTCTGCGTGGCGCTGCTGGTCTGGGTGTGGCCGCGGCTCGCCAGTCGGGGCGTGCGGCACGTGCTCGGGCGGCTGGCGGCCATTGGAGTGACTCAGGTCACCATCATCGCGGCGTTCGCGTGCTGGCTGAACTCCTCGTACCAGTTCTTCGGATCGTGGGGCGAGCTGTTCGGCAACGTCGACACCGCCCCCGTCGGCGTGACCCAGGCGGCCGACCACAGTGGTGACGGCTCGATCGGCGGCGTCACCGTCAAGGGGGCGCTGGTGCAGCCCGCCGGCGACGAGCAGCTGAAGCGGGTCAGCGGACTGCCCACCGGCAATCCCGCGGTGAACGGCAAGGTGGAGTCCGTCAAGGTCATCGGGCGCCGTACGGGAGTGGTCGACCCGGCGTTCGTCTACCTGCCGCCGCAGTACTTCCAGAAGGCGTACGCGCGCCAGCGCTTCCCCGTCGTCGTCGCGCTCAGCGGCTACCCGGGCAGCATCTTCAACCTCGCGCAGTACCTGCGGGTCTCGCAGACCGCCGGGCAGCTGCAGAAGAGCGGGCAGATGCAGCCGACGATCATGGTGATGATCCGGCCGACCATCGCCCCGCCGCGCGACACCGAGTGCGTGAATGTCCCTGGCGGACCGCAGACCGAGGCCTTCCTCGCCAAGGATCTTCCGCAGGCCCTCAAGTCCGTCTACCGGGTGGGCCACGACGCCAGCGCGTGGGGCGTCATGGGCTACTCCTCCGGCGGTACCTGCGCCCTGCAGCTGACGATGCGCAACCCGCACGTGTACACGACGGCCGCCGGGCTCTCGCCCGACTACCGGATCAAGGACGACCCCACCACCGGCAACCTCTTCGGCAGCGGCCTCGGCCGGGTGAACCGGGTCAACGGACATGACCTGATGTGGCGGCTCAAGCACCTGCCCGCACCCCAGGTCTCCGTCCTGGTCGCCGACAGCAAGCACGGCGAGCGGGGCTATCCGCAGACCCTCGCCTTCATCAAGGCCGTCAAGGCACCCATGCGCGTCGCGTCGATCCTGCCCGAGTCCGGCAGCCACAACTTCCCCACCTGGGTACGGGAGATGCCCGCCACCCTGAAGTGGATGAACCAGCAACTCACCTTCCCCCAGGACGTCGTGCCCCGGCACGTCCCCAAGAAGGGCAACAGCACCGTGCGGGCCGAGGGCACCGAGACCAAGAAGCCGACCGCCGGGACGCGCAAGTAGCGCACCGCGGCGGTCACTTCCCGTTCGCGCGTCCCAGCGTGCCGGGCAGTTCGCCCCGCCGCCGGATGCCCAACTTCCGGTAGGAACTGGTGAGATGGGTCTCCACCGTGCGGCGGGCCAGGTGCAGCAGATCGGCTATCTCGGTGTTCGTCCGGCCCTCGGCGGCCAGTTCGGCGATCCGCCGCTCACTGCTCGTCAGGGAGCGGCAGCCGGTCCGGGCGGGGACGGTGCGCCGGGCACCGCTCTCGCCCAACGCCTCCTCCGCCAGCGCCCATTGACGCGCCGCCCCCAGCCGCTCGGCGCGCTCCGCGGCCTCCCGCAGACAGGCGCGGGCCCGCCGCCGGTCCCCGGCCGCCGTCAGCCCACGGCCCCGCACGGTCAGCGCCGACACCAACTCGGCCTCCGTGCCCACCGGCCCGTCCCGCAGCAGTCGCACGGCCTCCTCCGCGAGCTCCAGACCGCGCCGGCCGCCGGTCGCCGCGGCCAGGACGCGCAGTGAACGGCCCATCGTGCGGGGGGTGTTCCACACCCGGGCCAGCCGCAGCTCCTCCTCCGCCAGGGCGATGGCCTCCCGGGGACGGTCCAGGGCGATACGGCACTCGGCGGCGGCCGTGCGCCACGGGGTGACGACCGGGCTGACCACCTCACGGGCCGACTGCCGGCGCCCGCACTCCAGGAAGTCGTGCAGCGCGCCCGCCGTGTCGCCGGTGGCGGCGCGCAGCACTCCCCGCGCGTAGAGAAAGCGGTTCAACTCCCAGGAATCGGGCGCGGACCGCAGATCGAAACCGTCCGCGAGCCGCAGCGCCCGTGCCTCCTCGCCGGTCGCCACGAGCGCCAGCAGCACCTGCGCCTGCCGGTTGGAGGGCGTGGTGTAGGCCCGGTCCCGCGCCCACGGTTCCGCCAGCAGCCGCGCGTGCTCGCCGCGCGCGGCCAGGATGTCGGCCCGTACGTTGACCAGCGCCTCGTGCATCGGGTGCAGCACGTCGGGACGCTGACCCACCAGACCGCGCTCCACCAGCCGTTCCGCTTCCGGGAGTTCGTCGGCCCACTGGGCGACGGCGGCGGCCGTACCGAGCAGGAACGGCTCGGTCAGCGGATCGGCGGGCTGCGCGAGCAGCGCCCGCAGCCGCCACATCGCCTCCGCCGCCGAGATCAGCCCGGCCGTGGCCGCATGCCGCACGACCAGCGCGTGACCGGCCGTACCGACCAGCTCCGGCGAGTGCTCGGCGGCGTCGCACAGCCACCGGTACACCTCCTTGCGCACCGACTGGTCCTGCTCGGACAGCAGCACCGAGGCGGTCTGGAGAGTGCGGATCAACTGCGGACGGTCCGTCAACTCGTCCTCCAGCGTGCGCAGTACGTCCACGGCGGCCACGGTCCTGCCCCGGCCGGCCAGCGCCGTGCCGAGCGCCACCGCCGCGCGCACCGTGTCCTGCGGCGCTCCGGACAGCCGTAACGCCTCGCTGAGTCGGGGGATACCGGCCGCGGCCGTCTGCGCCTGGTACTCCAAGGAGCCCAGTTCGGTGAGCAGTTGCTGTCTGCGGGCGTCCGGGAGCGGCTCCTCCAGGGCTCGGCGCAGGAAGGCCGCCGTGTCGGCCGTGCGCCCGTCGCGCAGCGCGAGCGAGGCCGCCTCCTGGAGCGCGGTCGACGTCCAGGGCGCGCCCACCGGGTCGGACAGCAGCAACTGCCGGGCGACCGTGTCGGGGGAGACACCGTGGCGCTGCATCGTCTCGGCCGCCGCCGCGTGCGCGGCCCGCCGTCGGGCCGCGGGGACGCCGGTGAGCACCGCGTCCCGCAGGAGGGGATGCGCGTAGCGCGGACGCCCGTCGGGGTCGGGGCGCAGCACCCCGAGCCCGCTCATCGCGGTGAGCCAGCCGGTCACCCGCGCCGCGTCGACTCCCGCCAACTCGGCGATGACGGCGGCCAGTTCGTCGGCGGGACAGGTGGCGCGGCCGCTCGGCAGATCCCGCGGAGTGCCCTCGTCCCAGCCCTCGTCCAGCGCGGCCAGCGCCCGGGCGACCTCGCCGGTGGCCGGGCCCGCGCTGTCCAACCACCAGGACACGGCGGCCGGATACGCGCCCGGGTACAGCGCGGCGGACGTCTTCGGCACGGTCGGATGCCGGCCGGCGCCGAGGTCGTCGAGCAGGGCACGCAGCAGCAACGGGTTGCCGGCACCGGCCCGTACGCAGTCGTCGATCCACGGTGCGGGGGCGTCCGGGTGGGCCGAACGCACCAGCTCGGCCGCCGAGTTCGCGGTCAGCGGGGCCAGCGTGAGGGTGCGGACCAGGGCGGGCGACAGGGTGTGGGTCAGGCCCGGGGCGGGGGGATCGACGTCGTACTGGCTGCGTTCCGTGACGACCAGCAGGATCCGTAATCGGTCGACGTGCCGGGCGGACTCGACCAGCCAGCGGTGCGAGGCAGGGTCGGCGAGGTGGACGTCGTCCACCGCGATCAGCAGCGGCGCCCGGTCGGCGTAGGAGTGCAGGACCCGCCGGAACAGCTCCGCGTTCGCCCGCTCGTCCCCGGTGAACGCCGTGTCCCCGAACTCCGGTACCGGAGCCATCAGTTGCAGCACGGTGGCGTACGGCACCGCCTGGTCGCGGGGTGAACAGCGGGCCCGCAGCACCCGCATGCCGTGCGCCAGGGCGTCCGTGACGGCGCCCTCCAGCACGGTGGTACGGCCCGTCCCGGTGGCCCCGCGCAGCAGCACCAGCCGACCGGCACCGGCCCGGGCCCACGCCGCCTCCGCCGCCAACAGCCGTGTCGCGTCCCGGTGTTCGGGCGGTGTCGCGGACATTCCGGCGTCAGACGTCGTCCCCGTCATCGCGGTCCTCCTTGTGTCCGTCGTACCCGTCGTGTCGGTCGCCGCCGCCGTCCTCGTCGCTCACTGACCGTGGTCCGCCGTACGTCCGATCTCGTGGTGCTGCTCGTGGTGCTCCACGATTGCGCGCGCCCCACCCGCCCCGTGAGGGTGAGGAGTACACGGCCGCCACCAGTGCAACTGGGGTGGCACGTATGTGGATTCGAGGGAGAACGTTGCTCAGCTCATCGCGGCCCGCACACCCCGGCACGGCCGACTCCGGCGACCGGATACCCGTGGCGGTGCACGCCCCGGACCCGATCTCCCGCGAGGGAGCCCTCAGCCAGCTGCGCAGATACCCGGAGATCGACCTCCGCGAGGAGAACGACACCGGGCCCGGCAGAGTGGCCCTGTTCATCGCCGACACCCTCGACGAGACCGCGCTCACCCGGCTGCGGCGACTCGTGCGCAGCGAGGGCGGGCGGGCCGTGCTCGTCGTCGGGGCGCTGCGCGAGGCCGAGTTGCTCGATGTGATCGAGTGCGGGGTCGGCGCGATCGTGTGGCGTGGGGAGGCGACCGCACAGCGCCTGGTGCAGGCCGTGGTCGCCGCGGCCCGCGGTGACGGCGATCTGCCGGCCGATCTGATCGGCAGACTCGTCGAGCAGGTGGGGACGCTGCACCGCAGCGCAGCGGGCCGGTCCGGAGGCCATCCCTCGGGGCTCTCGCCGCGTGAGGTGGACGTCCTGCGGCTGGTCGCCGAGGGGCTGGACACCGGAGAGATAGCCAGCAAGCTCTCCTATTCCGAACGCACCGTCAAAAACGTCATGCACGGGCTGACCACACGCCTTCACCTGCGCAATCGGGCGCATGCCGTGGCGCATGCCCTTCGAGAAGGCTACATCTGACCGAACGGGCACTCGAAGGCGGACACGCGGGCAAGCTGCCGTGCCCTGTCGCTGTCCCCAAGGTGCTTGCGGGGACCGGCGGTTGGGACGGCACGATCGGGGGACGGCCGACAGGGGCGTACCGGGCGCCGACGCGTACCGCGGGGCACGAACAGCACGGCAGGGCGGGAGCACGGCGGTGATCCACGAGGTGGACGAGGTCCTGGGGGACCTGATCGGCGGCGGCGCACTGGCCGGTTCGGGCATCGAGGTCTCCTTCGACGCCCCGACCCGCGACTGGGCCGCCCGCCGCAACACCCCCACGATCAATACGTACTTGTACGACATCCGGGAGGACGTGCACCGCCGCCAGCGCGGGCATGTCGCCGTGCGCGACGAGCGGGACGTGGTCGTCAAGCGCCGTCAGCCGCCGCGCTGGTTCCGGCTGTCGTACCTGGTGACGGCGTGGACGAAGCGGCCGCAGGACGAACACCGGCTGCTGTCCGCCGTGTTGTCGACCCTGATCCCGCGCGAGCTGCTCGCCCCCGACGAACTTCCCGGCTCCCTCCGTGAGTTGGGCCTGTCGGTGCCGATCTCGGTGGCCGGTATCCAGACCGAGTCACGCTCCCTCGCGGAGATCTGGTCCGCCCTCGGCGGCGAACTCAAGCCGTCCCTCGACCTCGTGGTCACCGCGCCCTTCCCGGCCTACCCCGAGTACGACGCCGGTCCGCCCGTCACCGAGGGCGCGGCGGTCCGCGTACACCGCCTCGACGGCACCGAGCCGGGCGTGGAGGAACGCGCCCACCGGCCGCGCCAGGTGGCGGCGGTACGGGAGGCCCGCGAGGTCGCCCGGCGCAAGAGGTCGCCGGGGACGCCGACATGACGGTCACGGACGAGGCCGGGGACGTCGAAGTGTCAGTGGCAGAAGATGCGTTGGGCTTCGCCGCCGAGCCGGAGACCGACGCTCTCCTCGCCCGCCTCGGCCACCTCCGCGAGCGCGTCGCCCAGCTCGTCGACCGGCGCTCCGCCACCGACCCCACGGCCACCGACCCGCTGCGCGGCCTGTACCTCCAGGAGGAGGCGGTACGACACCTGCTGCTGCGCTCGCCGGAACCGGAGCGTGAACTGGGATCGCCCGCACCGGAGTTGACGTACGGCCCGGCCGACCGGCTCGCCGCCCTGCGCCTGACCGACCTCGACACCGCCCTCCTCCTCGTCTCCCTCGCCCCCGACCTGGACCGCACCTTCGAGCCCCTGTACGGCTACCTCAACGACGACGTGAGCCGCCGCCGGGCCACCGTGGGCCTCGCCCTGGACCTGTGCGGCGTACCGGCACACCAAGCCGCGGGCCGGGCCCGGTTTCTTCCGACGGCCCCGCTGTCCGGCCTCGGACTGCTCACCGTGGAGGAACCCGAACGCCCCTTCCTCAGCCGCTCGTTGCGTGTGCCCGACCGGGTCGTGGCGCATCTGCTCGGCGACGACACCCCGGACGCGACCCTCACCGGGCACCTCCACCCGCTGCCGGTGCCGAGCGGGTTGTACGACGGGCAAGAGCCGGGCACGGACGGCGAGTTCACCGGCTTCGTGGACAGGCTGGGCGCGCTGCTCGCCGAAGGTCCGCCGCTCGCCGTGTATCTGAGGGAGCGTCATGAGGGCGACGGGCTCGTGTGCGTGGCGAGTGCCTTGCGCGTGGCCGGTGTCGCCGCCGTGCGGTTCTCCGGCTCCGTGGAGCAGGTGCCGGAGCTGCTGCGCGAGGCCCGGCTGAGCGGCCGTACCGTCGTCGTGGGCGGACTGTCCGACCAACCCGGCGCGCTGGTAAGGGCGTTGACCGCTGCCCGCGATGTCACCGTGCTGATCGCCGGTGCGCGGCCCTACGACCCGCAATGGTGCGAGAGCGATCCGCTGATCCTGGAGGCGCCCCGGCAACGGGCCGCGGCGGTGCGGGCCTGGACCGACGCCGTCGGTGAGGAACACGGCTTCGACGTACGGGCCACCGTCGCGCCCTACCATCTCGGCGCCGACCGCATCGCGCGCGCCGCACGGGCGGCCCGGGGGCTCGCCGCGTTCGACGGCACCCCGCTCACCGCCGCCCATCTGCGGCTCGCGGCACGGCAGCAGTCGGCGTCCGGGCTCGAGCAGCATGCCCGGCGGATCCGGCCCGCCGTCGACTGGCGGGACCTGGTCCTGCCCGAGCGGTCTCTGACGCAGCTGCACGAACTCGCCCTGCGCGCCCGGCACCGCGACCGGGTCCTCGGCGACTGGCGGCTCAGCGCGGGCGGCGGCCGAGGGCGTGGTGTGCTCGGTCTGTTCGCGGGGGAGTCCGGCACCGGCAAGACGCTGTCGGCGGAGGTCGTCGCGGCCGAACTCGGCCTGGATCTCTATGTCGTTCAGCTCTCGTCGATCGTGGACAAGTACGTCGGCGAGACCGAGAAGAACCTCGAACGGATCTTCACGGAGGCGGACCGCACCGACGCCGTGCTCCTCTTCGACGAGGCCGACGCGGTCTTCGGCAAGCGGTCCGAGGTGAAGGACTCGCACGACCGGTACGCCAACATGGAGAGCGCCTATCTGCTCCAACGCCTCGAGTCCTTCGACGGGATCGCGCTGCTCACCACCAACCTGCGCGCCAACATCGACGAGGCGTTCACCAGGCGGCTCGACCTGGTCGTCGACTTCCCGTTCCCGGACCCGGCGCAGCGGCTCGCGCTCTGGCTCCACGGGCTGACCCATGTGCCGAGCGTGCCCGACCTCGAACTCGGGCCGCTGGCCAAGGAGTTCGAGCTGGCCGGCGGTTCCATCCGCAGCGCGGTCGTCACCGCCGCGTACCTCGCCGCCGGACGCGGGGGCGAGGTGTCTGCGGCGGACCTCCTTGAGGGGGCCCGCCGCGAATACCGCAAGGCGGGGCGGCTGGTGCCCGGAGAAGGCACCTGGTAGCCACCCCGCCTCGCGGGTAGATCAAGAACAGTCGGTCTTCAACAGCCGGTCATCAACTGCCGGTCGGGAGCGGTCAGTTCGGCACCGTCAGCCTGACCGCCACCAACCAGTGGGCGTTGTCGAGGGTGCCCGAGAAGCCGTACTCGGGCCGCGGCTTGGTGCAGTTCTGCGGGCTCCAGCCCCAGCCGGAGTTGCGGACGATCCAGCAGAGTTGACCACTGCCGATGTTGTTCGCGAAGCCCGTCATATACGCGGCGCCCGGCTTCGCGCTGCCGATGTAGTTGTCCTTGCCGTCGGCGATGATGGCCGTCCAGCCCGAAGGCTGGTACTTGCCGTAGCCGTTGGTCGACGCGGGGTCGTGGATGAAGGCGTTCGCGGCCGAACCGGCGGTCCCGGAGACCGCGATGTTCACGGAGAGGATCTGCTCGTCGTCGGTGGAGGTGGCGGCCGTGGCGCCGTCGCACTCCGGGGCCTGCCAGCCCTTGCCCCCGATGTAGATCCGGTAGCAGACATGGCGTCCGGAGTCCTGCGCGGCCAGCTTGTTCACCGCGGTCGCCGCCGTCGCGGGCTTCGGCTTGGCGGACGGCTTGGAGTCTCCGCCACCGCCCGACCCGCCACCGGCCGCCGCGGCCGTCGAGGTCTCGGCCGCCGGGGGCGCGCTCGTCACGACGGGCGAGGGCGACGGGGGAGCGGCGCTCAGGGTGGGGCTGGGTGCGAGCGTGCTGACGCCCGCGTCCTTCAACTGCTCGGTGGCGGCGGTCTTCACCGGCGGCTTGTACGCGATCCACAGCATGAGGAAGGTGAGCGCGAGTGCGAGAAAGGCACCGAGGAAGGTGGCCAGCCAGCGCGGCAGGAACCCGCGTTGGAGGTAAGTCCCCTCCACCGCAAGGGGGTTGGCGCCGGACCGCAACACGCTGAGCGTGTACGGCCGTTGCTCCTTCGGCCCGAACCAGATGATCTTCCGTGGCTTCAGCGAGGCCTTCACGAAGGCGGCCCGGCCCGGCTCGATCTGCACATTGCCCGGATGGATGTCGTACGCCAGCTGGTCGCCGTTGTCGCTGCCGCTGATCGACGCCGTCAGCTTGGTGTTGCCGAGGTTGTCCACGGCGAGCTGGGGGCGGCCCCGGAACCGTCCCTTGACCGTCGGAGGCACCAGCTCCGCCCGCACCTCCGTGAACGGGGTGATGGTCAGATTGCCCTCGGGGACGGTGACCGCCTCCGGGTGCTCGGTCGGCGTGATCCGCACCGCGTACGGGTTCGGGCCCGCCGTCGCGTCCGGGGTGCGCGGTGGCGCGAACGTCAGGTCGACCGTCCCCGTCGTGCCCGGGTAGAGCCGCAGCGTCTGCGGCTCCACGGCGGTCCAGGGCGCGATGCTCCCGACCGGCTCGAAGCGGTACTCGTCCACGACGTCGCCGGTGTTGCGCAGCCGCAGCCGCACGCGGGTACTACCACCGGGATCGACGGTCGCGGACGCGGGCTCCAGGGAGGTCCACAGACTCATATGCCGACGCTACGACGGCTGGTGAGGGCGCGTCAGGAGTCGCCGGGGCAGCAGGAGTTGCCCAAAAGGGCCGCCCGGCAAACCCGTCACTGCCCCCGCGCCGACGGCATTCACCCCGGCGGGACGGCCCCGCGGACGATACGACGCGGCGGGCTGCCCGCGAACCGTGCGGCGGACTGCCCCTGAGGGCAAGGAAGTTGCCCCGAGGCAGGCACTCGGGGACGTTTCGGCGGCCGGGGCACGCGCGTGACGCTTAAGAGCGTCTTATCTCGTACCCCGAGGAGAGCAGAGCATGCCGTCCTACCTGTCACCCGGCGTCTACGTCGAGGAGGTGGCCAGCGGCTCGCGCCCGATCGAGGGAGTGGGCACCTCGGTGGCGGCCTTCGTGGGCCTGGCCCCGACCGGTCCACTGAACGAGCCGACCCTGGTGACCAACTGGACGCAGTACGTGGCTGCCTTCGGTGAGTTCACCGACGGGTACCACCTCGCTCACTCCGTCTACGGCTTCTTCAACAACGGCGGTTCGGCCGCCTACGTCGTCCGCGTCGGCGGCACCGCCGAGGGCACCTCCGCGGAGACCAAGTCCCCCTCCGCCGTGACCGGTTCGGCCGCGCAGGCCGCCCTCCCCGCGGGCGAACCGGCCCAGCTCGGCACCTTCGCCGTGACCGCGCTGGCACCCGGCGACCTGAGCGTCGAGGTGGCCGACGCCGAAGGCGAGGGCCCCGCCGAACGGTTCCGGCTGATCGTCAAGGACGCCGGCAAGGACGTCGAGAGCTTCGACGTGACCGCCAAGAAGGGCGGCCGCAACTACGTGGTCACCCAGGTCAAGGAGCGCTCCAAGCTCATCGCCGTGGCCGAGACCGCGCCCGCCGCGCAACTGGCCCGCCCGGACAACCAGACGGTCGCCCTCACCGCGCCGGCCGCGGCTCCCGCCTCACCCGCCGTACCCGGCAAGGGAAATGACACCGCGTCACATCCCGGCCCGGCCACCTACCTCGGCGACTCCTCCGACCGCACCGGCTTCGGCGGTCTGGAGGCCGTGGACGAGATCTCCATGGTCGCGGTGCCCGACCTGATGGCCGCCTACCAGCGCGGCGCGATCGACCTGGAGGCCGTCAAGGCAGTCCAATTGGGCCTGATCGCACACTGCGAGCTGATGGGCGACCGGGTCGCCGTCATCGACCCGCCGCCGAGCCTGAACGCCCAACAGGTCCGCGTCTGGCGGCAGGAGACGGCCGGCTACGACTCCAAGTACGCGGCCCTGTACTACCCGTGGATCAAGACCTTCGACCCGTCCAGCGGACAGTCCCGGCTGATCCCGCCGAGCGGCCACATCTCCGGTGTCTGGGCCCGCAACGACTCCGAGCGCGGCGTGCACAAGGCGCCGGCCAACGAGGTCGTACGCGGAGCGGTCGACCTTGAGACCCAAATCACCCGCGGTGAGCAGGACTTGCTCAACCCGATCGGCGTCAACTGTATCCGCGCCTTCCCGGGCCGCGGCATCCGCGTCTGGGGCGCCCGCACCATGTCCTCCGACCCGGCCTGGCGCTACCTCAACATCCGCCGGTACTTCAACTACCTGGAGGAGTCGATCCTGATCGGCACCCAGTGGGTGGTGTTCGAGCCGAACGACCACGCCCTGTGGGCCCGGATCCGGCGCAACATCTCGGCCTTCCTGGTCAACGAGTGGCGCAGCGGTGCCCTGTTCGGCCAGCGGCCGGAGGAGGCGTACTACGTCAAGTGCGACGAGGAGACCAACCCGCCGGAGTCCGTCGACGTCGGCCGCGTCGTCTGCGAGATCGGCATCGCGCCGGTCAAGCCGGCCGAGTTCGTGATCTTCCGACTGGCTCAGTTCTCCAGCGGCAGCGGGGAGTTGGAGGAGTAGTCCCCCATCCCCGGCCCCATCAGCCAGCAGTCAGCCGCCGTAACGCCAGAAGGAACGCGAATTCATGAGTCTCCAGCCGGGTGACGCCCTCACCTCACACAATTTCGGCCTACAGATCGACGGCGTGATGGTCGAGTACCTCGCGGAGGTCAGCGGCCTCAGCATCGAGCAGGACGTCATCACGTACCAGCAGAACACCCCCAACGGCCAGAACGTGGTCAAGAACCTGCCGGGCGTGAAGAAGAACGGCACCTGCACGGTGATCCGCGGCATGACCCAGTCGGCCTCGTTCACCCAGTGGATCAACGAGTCGATCTCCGGTCAGATGACCACCGCGCGCAAGAACGCGTCGATCATCATGATGGACTTCCAGAACAACCCGGTGAAGCGCTACCACCTGCGCAACGCCTGGTGCAGCAAGATCGACGCGAGCACGGTGAAGGCGGGCGAGGCCGCCGCGCTCACCGAGTCCGTGACCATCGTGTTCGAAGAACTGGTCATCGAATAATGAGGCGTTCGGCGGCTGCGGGCGCAACTACGGCTGTGGCCACGCCGGGTGCGGAGGCGTCGGCGGGGGTGGGTGCCGGTCCGATAGCGGCTCCGGCGCCCGCTCCGGCCGTACGGCAGACACTGCGGACCGAGTTCCCCTTCCAGCTGCCGCGCGGATACGTCGACGAGTCCGGCACCGTCCACCAGGACGGTGTGATGCGACTGGCCACCGCACGCGACGAGTTGGTGCCGTTGCGGGACGTCAGAGTGCAGGAGAACCCGGCGTATCTGTCGGTGGTGCTGCTCGGCCGGGTCATCACGAGGCTGGGCACCGTCCCCATGGTCCACGACGGGATCGTGGAGAACATGTTCGCCTCCGACCTCGCCTTCCTCCAGGACTTCTACCGCCAGATCAACGCGGAAGGCCACACCCGCGCGGCAGTTCAGTGCCCGCACTGCGCGGAACCCTTCGAAGTGGAGCTCGGCGGGAGCCGCCTGGGGGAATCGTGACGTACGCGACCGACCGGCTGCACGAGGAGATCGCGTACGTCGCCTACCACTTCCACTGGAGCCTGGAGAACATCCTGGACCTCGAACACCACGACCGCCGCCGCTACTTGGGCGAGATCGCGTCCCTGGTGACGCGGTCCGGGGCGGAGGGCTGAGCGGTGGGGTTCTTGGACCGGTTGCGGGGAGGACGGGTCGACGGGCTTCGGGGTTCTGCCGAGGAGGACGGCTCCGTAGGTCCTGTTCCTGTGAGCTCTTCGAGTACTACGGGTTCTACGGATCCTGCGGTTTCTACGGCGCCCGCGGTGGCTCCGGCGAGCTGGCCCGGGTTGCCGCCGATCCAGCGGGCCTCCGCCGTTGGTGGTACCGGGGTTGCCGACGCCGGGTTCGGTGCGCGGCTGCCCACGTGGCAGAACCCGTCGTTCACGGGGACGGGGTTCCGTGCGGTGCTGGACGCGGAGCGGAGTGCCCGGATCGCGGGTTCCTCGCTGCCTGCGGCACCGGTGCGGGCGGTACCGAGCCTGGGGCAGCCTGGGGGTGAACTTCCCTTGACGGGGCGGGCGTTGGCTCCGCAGCAGGGGTCGCCCGCGGCGGTTCCGTTGCGGGCGATCGCGAGGGGTGTGTCCGGGGCGGTGGTGCAGCGGGCGGTGCCTCTTGCGCGGAGCGGGTCCGTGGATGCCGGGGCGCGCGGGACTGCTTCGGTTCCTGCGGTGGGGCCAGCGGGGCCAGTTGGGGCGACGGGCCCGGCTTCGGGTATCCGGGTGACTGCGGTGTCGTCGGAGCCTGCCCGGTCGAGGTCGGGAGCCCTGACCAGGTCGAGTGCGGCGGTGGTGCAGCGGCGGCTGGTTGGTCTGCGGAATTCGGCGCCTGTGGGGGATGGTGCGTCAACTGTGGGGGAGCAAAAGGAAGTTGGTCCGAGTGACGACCCACCTGGCCCGCTTGAAGTGGTGGAGCAACTCGGTGTTGTGGCCGATGTAGTTCGTGGTGGGGGAGAGGCTGAACCTCGTCCCGTCGTTCCCGCTGTTCCTTCTCGGTCGCGCGGTACTCACGGCACCGGAGGGAATGCCGCCGGGGAGCCGCTGGATGTGCTTCCGGCGAGTCCAGGCAGGTCGGCCCGCGTCAGCCCCAGTACGGCCGAGCCCGAAATTCGCCTCGGTACACAGGGCAGCGCGGCTCCCATTCCCGGGAACGGGACGGACAGTGTGCAGCGGGCGATCACCACACCGGAGACGGCGACTGCCACCCCGACTGCTCCGACGCCTCCGAAGCCCCCTGCGAACTCCGCACCACCGCAAGCCGATCCACCGTCCGCCGCCCCGGCCCAGCCGACGACACCGAACACCTCCCGCGCACCGATGCCCGTACAACGAGCCGTGCCCGCATCCGCCCCACGTCCAGGTGGCACCGCCCGGCCGCAGCCCCACACCCCGGTAGCCCCCGCGGAACCGGCGGATTCCCCCGCCGAACCGAACCCCCGTATCCGCACCACCCACACACGAACCGACGATCCGGGCAACGGACCAACCCCCGGTCCTACGCCCCCTCCCGCGCCCGAGATCCAACGCAGCGCCGCTCGCCGCCCGTCCCGCATCCCCCTCGGCGCCCCGCTCGCCACAACACGGCAGCCCGCCACCCCCGTACCGCCGATGCCCAGCCCGGCTCCTCACCCCGCGCAGGACAACCCGCCCAACACCCTTGCCCCACAAGGCGATTCGCCCACTGCTGCGGCGCCCAGGCCCACGCCCACCCGATCTCCGGCTCCGGCGAGGCCCACTCCTGTCCAGCGCCGTTCACCCCTCGGCGCTCCGGTCACTGCCACACCCGCAGACGCGAGGCCGCTCATCGGCTCGCCGTTCCCACCGGCCGGCACCGGGCCCCGTACGGAACCGGGTTCGAGGCCGACAGCGGGACCCGGGCCGGCGATCCAACGAAGCGTCGCCCCCAACACGTCCGCCCCGCCCCCGACCACGGCCCTCACACACCAGTCCGCCGCATACCCGACCACCGCACATCCGCTGGCCGCGCCCCCAACCACCACGCACGGGCCGACCGCAGCCCCGGCCAACCCGGCAGGTCTGGTCACACCGGCTCTGGGCCCGATGGTCCAGCGGAGAGTTGCCCCGAGCGAGCCTGCACACGCCACGAACGCATCGTCGGCCACGGCCCCCTCACCCGTCACGCCCCCAATCACCGCAGCCCTGGCCAACCCGGTACCTGCGGCGACACCGGCTCCGGGGCCAAGGGCCCAGGGGAGCGTTGCGCCGGGCGTGCCGGTACCGGTTGCACAGGCTTCCTCGGTCACGGATCCCGTATCCGCCGCGTCCCCCATCACCGCAGCCCCTGCGACCCCGGCTCCGGGGCCGACGATTCAGCGGAGTGTTGTCCCGGGCGTACCGGTACCGGTTGCGCAGGCTTCCTGGGCAACGGCCCCCTCACCTGCCACTCTCCCCATCACCGCGGCCTCGGCCAACCCGGCACTTCCGGCGACACCGGCTCCGGAGTCGACGATTCAGCGAAGCGTTGCCGCGGGCGTGCCTGCACAGGCCGCGAAGGCATCCTCGGCCACGGCCCCCACACCCGCCGCGCCCCCAATCACCGCAGCCCCGGCCGACCCGGCAGCTCCGGCTCCGGGGTTGGCGGTCCAGCGAAGCATCCCGCCCAGCGCGCCGGCACCGGCCCCGCAGGGTTCCTCGGCCACCGCTCCCTCACTCCCCACGCCTACGACCACCGCAGACCGGACGCCTGCACCCCCGGCCGCGAGCCCGTCTCCGGCTGCGCTTCCGTCCTCGGTCGGCCCCCGGCCCCCGGCGATGACTCCAGCCTCAGCCGTGACGCCGTCACCAAGTGGGCCTTCGCCCTTTGCCGTGCCCGCAACCCAGGCTCCGCCCAGCCCGACCACTCCCGCCCTCACCACCTCCCCGCTCACCCCGCCCCACCCCAACCCCCTAGGGGCGCGGGGAACTGCGCGACAAGCCCCCACGCAGCCGCACCCCGCAAACAACCCAAACAACCCACCCCCGGCGCGGCACCCCGCACCCCCCTCACCCTTCACCCCCGTACAACGTCACCGCCGCACGACACCCACCAGGCCCGCCACACCCGTAGTACCCCTACGCCTCTCCACCCCCGCACCCCACACCCCCCTCCCGGTCGCCACCCAACCCGCACCCGGACCCGACCCCCTCTCCACCGCATCCCGCTCGCTCGCCCCGATCCCCACGGTCCAACGCAACCCCGCCACCTCCACCGCACTCGCCCCCACAGCTGCCTCCCCCCTGAACCGAGCCCGCCCCACCCTCACCAAAACCCCCACCACAGTCGCCGCCCCCACCGCACCCCCGCCGTACACCGCACCTCCCTCCCAGTCACCCCCACCCCCCGACCCGCCACCCCCGTACTCCCCAACCACAACCGCCAACGCCTCCAACCCCCCACCCCCCGCCTACGAAGCAATCCCCGCAGGCCACTTCGACCCCCGAGACCTGACCGACTTCCAGCTCGACGAACTCGTGCACCGGATCATCGGCCGCATCACCCGCCTCATCCGCACGGAACTCCGCCTGGACCGCGAACGAATCGGCAAACTCCGCGACCCCCGCCGCTGACCAACACGCCACCGCACCACACCGCAACCCACCGCACCGCACCGCAACAACAGAAAGGCAGGCCCACCCCGATGTCCCGCCTCGACCCGGGTTCCACCATCTGGTTCACCCTCAGCATCGACGGCGAGAGCCTCGGCTACTTCAACGGGTGCGACGGGCTGTCGTCGACGGTGGAGGTCGAGCACCGGCAGGAAGGCGGCAACAACGGCTTCGTCTGGCAACTCCCCACCCGTGTCACCTTCTCCACCATCCGGCTGACCCGCCCGCTCACCCCGGACACCGCGAAGGTCGCCAAGTGGATCTCCTCCGTGCAGACCGGGATCAAGCGGCCCACGGGGCAGATCGCGGCGCTGCGCGCGGACGGTTCGGAGGTCGCGCACTGGGGGCTCATCGACGTGCTGCCCGTCAGCTGGCAGGGGCCGTCCCTCGACCCCGCCGGACCGGCCGTAGCCACCGAGGTCCTGGAGATCGCCCACCACGGATTCACGGACTGAGCGGGGGCGGGAGACAGACCATGGCCACCAGCAGAGGCGCGGGCAAGAGCCTCGTCCGGGCGAGCCTCGCCATCCACGAGCCACCCGTCGGCGGCAGCACCACCCCGGGCGGACTCATCAAGACCTTCGCCTTCGACTTCAACCCGGCGCAACTGTCCCTCACCCGTCGCGCCCAGTGGAAGACGACCCCCGCACAGATCGAACGGGACGGTTCCCTCCCGGAGTTCATGGGTTCACAGCCGCGCGAGATGGGCGTGGAGATCTTCCTCGATTCCTCCGACGAGCCGACCAGCAACTCGGTACTGAAGAAGGTCGAGTCGCTCCTCGCCTGCTGCGATGTGACCACCAAGTCCATTGCCGCCAAACAGCCTTCACCGCCGTGGGTCGTGTTCCAGTGGGGGTCCTTCTCCACCGCCCGGTTCACCTCCTACGTCTCCTCCGTCGAGGCCGCCTACTCCCTCTTCGGGACGACCGGCGTACCCATCCGCGCCACCTGCCGACTCCAACTGCACGAGATCCCGAGCAACACCAAGGGCCAGAACCCGACTTCGGGCGCCCTCACCGCACAGCGCGTCCACCGGGTCGTAGCGGGCGACTCCTTGCAGTCGCTGGCCTGGCGGGAGTACGGCGACTCCGCCGCGTGGCGGGCGATCGCCGAGGCCAACGGGATCGACGATCCGACGCGGCTCACGAACGGTGTCGAGCTCGTGCTGCCGGCCGCCGAGGAGGTGCGTTCCTGATGGTGAAGTCCGCGTTCTCGAACGTCGTCGAGGTGAAGATCGGCGGGGCCAAGATTCCTTCCGAGTACGCCCGTTACCTCGTCGACAGCTACGTCGACCAGGGCGTCGGCGTGCCCGCCGCGTTCCGGCTCACCTTCCGGGATCCGAACCGGCTGATCCTCGGGAAGCTCGGGGTCACCTTCGGCACGAAGGTCGTCATCGCGCCGGTCGCCGACGGGCAGGGTGCCTCCGATCCGGTACTGACCGGTGAAGTCACGGGACTTGAGGCCGACTACGACGGCACAGGCACCTTCACCGTCGTGCGTGGTTACGACTTCGGGCACCGGTTGCTGAGGCAGCGCCGCGTCGCCGCCTACCGCAACCAGAGCGCGTCCGACATCGCCCGCAAACTCGCCGCCCAGGACGGGGTGCCGATCGGGAAGATCACGTCGACGCGGACCGTGTACGAGTTCATCTCCCAGTCCAACGTGACCGATTGGGACTTTCTCGCCCGGCTCGCCGACGAGAACGAGATGGTCATGTCGGTCGACGCGGACGGCAAGTTCCAGTTCGTGGAGCCGAAGCCGTCGTCCGGTGCGCCGTCGCCCGAAACCGACGGCGACAAAAGCCCGTTCGTGCTCCAGGCCAGGCACGACATCCTGCGGCTGCGGGCCGCCGTGACCGCCGCCGACCAGGTCGGCACCGTCGAGGCGCGCGGCTGGGACGTCACCACGAAGAAGAAGCTCACCGCCACCTCACCCGGCGCCTCGAACCCGGCCATCGGCATCGGGACCACCCCGGGCGCGGCAGCGGGGAAGTTCAAGACGGCCAAGCTGGTCGAGACGGGCACGCCCTACGACAAGCAGACCGAAGTGAAGTTCGCCGCCGCCGCCCTCGCCGACGACGTGACGTCCTCCTTCGCCGAGCTGGAGGTCGTCGCGCGTGGAAATCCCAAGCTGCGCCCGGGAGTTCCGGTCGCGCTCGCGGGCGTGGGCTCGCCCTTCGAGGGCAAGTACACGGCCACCTCCGTACGGCACGTCTTCGGCGACGGCACGCACTACGAGACCTGGGTGACGGTCAGCGGACGGCAGTGGCGTTCGCTGTACGGGCTTGCCTCGGGTGGTTCGGAGACCGCGCCACGGCTGCCCGGCGTCGCCAACGCCGTGGTCACCGACGTCAATGACCCGCTCAAGCAGGGGCGGGTGCGCTTGCAGTTCCCTTGGCTGGACGACACGTACGTCAGCGACTGGACGCGCACCGTGCAGTGGGGCGGGCTCGGTGGGGGCGGGATCTTCCCCATGGACGTCAATGACGAAGTGCTGGTCGCCTTTGACCGGGGGGCACTTGACCATCCGTTCGTGATCGGCGGGCTCTACAACGGCAAGGACAAGCCGACCGTCGTCGGTGACGTACCGCTGCACGACGCCGTGCGGAAGAAGGCGAGCCGGCACACCGTCTCCGACCGGGACGGCAACCGGATGGACCTGCTCAGCCAGAAGACCGGCGGCCGTAAACAAGGTGTCCGACTGGCCTCCGGGGACAAGCAGTTGACCATCACCCTGGACCGCACGAACACCGAGATCGTCGTGGACAGCAGGGGCAGCGTGACCATCAAGGGCAGCCGCTCGGTATCGGTCGAGGCCGGTACCGATCTCACCCTCAGCGCCCGGCGGAGTCTGACCATCAAGAGCGGCGGCCTCCTGAACATCGAGGGGCGCGGGCTGGTCAACATCAAGTCGACCACCGGAGCGATCACGTTGGACGCGATGGGCGCCCTCAACATGAAGGCACTCGGCAACGCGATGCTCACCGCGGGCGCGAGCGTGCAGGTCAACTCCATCGGCAACGTGGGCATTCGGGCCGTCACCGTGCCGATCATGGGCGTCGTCACCCTCAACGGCCTCGTCCCGATGGTGATTCCGGCATGAGGGGCGCAACGGGCAAGGACACGAGGGGCCCAACGGGCGAGGACATGAGCGGCCCAACGGGCGAGGACATGAGCGGCCCAACGGGCAAGGAACGGGCGGGTGTTGTCTGATGGCCGAACAATTCGTGGGCTCCGGCTGGTCGTTCCCGCTGCGCATCGGGCCGACCGGCGGCATCGCGCTGGTCAGCGGGGAGCGCGAGGTCGAGGAGGCGATCCGGCTCGTCCTGTCGACGGCGCCGGGCGAGCGGCCGATGCGGCCCGACTTCGGCTGCGCGATCCACGACCTGGTGTTCGCGCCGGTCAACGAGCAGACCGCGGGCCGGATCCAGCACGAAGTGCACGTCAGCCTCGACCGCTGGGAGCCGCGCATCGAGGTCGACGACGTCGAGGTCACCGCGGGCACCGAGCAGAGCGTGCTGTACATCGACGTCCGCTACTCGATCCGCGGCACCAACAACCCGCGCAGCCTCGTCTTCCCCTTCTACGTCATCCCGTCCCACGACGAGCCGGACACCTCCGGTACGCCCGGCACGGCTGCTGAAAGCGACAACTGACCGATGGCCCTGCCCTCCCCGAACCTCGACGACCGCCGCTTCCAGCAGTTCGTCGACGACGCCAAGCGCTACATCCAGCAGCGCGCCCCGGAGTGGACCGACCACAACGTCTCCGACCCCGGCGTCACCCTCGTCGAGACGGTCGCGCACATGGCCGACCAGATCGTCTACCGCCTCAACCGGGTACCGGACAAGAACCACTTGGCCTTCCTCGACCTGGTCGGCATCACCCTCTTCCCGCCGTCCGCGGCCCGCACCGACGTCACGTTCTGGCTGTCGGCGCCCCAGGAGGAACCGGTGCACGTGCCGCTCGGCACCGAGGTGGCGACGATGCGCACCGAGGGCGAGGAGGCGGTCGTCTTCGCCACCGAGCGCGAACTCGCCGTCGTACCAAGTGCGTTGCGGCATCTGGTCGTGCAGCAGCGGGGCAAGCAGGTCGTCGACCGGACGCACGACCTCGCCGAGGGCAATCACGTCATGTGCTTCGCCGAGTCGCCCGACCCCGGCGACTCCATGCTGTTCGGCCTGACCGCCGCCGTCCCGCACTGCGCCCTCGCCCTCGAACTCGACAGCCGTGTCGACGGAGTTGGCGTCGACCCGCGTCAACCGCCCCTGGTGTGGGAGGCGTGGACCGCCGACGGCTGGCAGGCGTGCGAGGTGGACCGTGACGGCACCGGCGGCCTCAACCGCCCCGGCGCGGTCGTGCTGCACGTCCCCGGCGGCCACACCCTGTCGCGCAACGGCGGCCAGGAAGCAGGCTGGTTGCGCTGCCGTGTCACCGAACCCCACTCCGACCAGCCCTTCTACACCACCTCGCCGACCGTCCGCTCCGCCGAGGCCTTCACCATCGGCGGCACCACCACCGTCGTCCACGCCGACACGGTCTACGACGAAGCGCTCGGCGAGTCCACCGGCCTCCCCGGGCAGCGGCTGCGGCTCTCCCACACACCGGTCGTCGGCGACGCCGTACCCCTGCTCCTCCAGACCGCCGAGCACGACGGCTGGACGGACTGGCAGGTCGTCCCGCACTTCGCCGCCTCCGGCCCCGACGACCGCCACGTCACCCTCGACGCTGCCACCGGCGAACTCGCCTTCGGACCCGCAGTCCGCGAACCCGACGGCTCCCTGCGCCAGTACGGCATGGTCGCCCCCAAGGGCGCGGTGATCCGCGCCCGCCGCTACCGCACCGGCGGCGGCCGGGCCGGCAACGTGGCACGCGGCGCGGTGCAGATCCTGCGCAGCTCCATCCCGTATGTCTCCGAGGTCGTCAACCGCGAGGCCGCGCGCGGGGGAGTGGACGGCGAGACGGTCCAGGAGGCCAAGACCCGCGCCCCGATCACCCTGCGCGCCCAGGAACGAGCGGTCACCCTCCGGGACTACGAGGAACTGTCCCGCCGGGCCGCCCCCGAGACCGCGCGCATCACCTGCCTGGAAGGTGACGAGGAGGAGCACGGGGCTTACGCCGTACGGGTGTTGGTGGTCCCCCAGGCCGTACCCGACCCGGGTGGCCGACTGCGCTTCGAGCAACTGGTCCCCGGGGACGCCCTGTTGGACCGCATCACTCGCCATCTCGACGAACGGCGGCTGATCGGGACCCGGTTGGCGGTCGGCCCGCCGTTCTATCAGGGCGTCACCGTGGTCGCCACGGTCCACGCCTTCCGGGGTGTCGACACCGACCGGGTGCGCCGTCAGGCCCACGATGCCCTCTACCGTCACCTCGATCCGCTCACCGGCGGATCGGACGGAAAGGGCTGGCCGTTCGGGCGTCCCGTGCAGTCCGGCGAGGTCTTCGCGGTGCTCCAGCGGGTGCCCGGCGTCGAGTTGGTCGACGAGGTGGTCCTGCACCCGGCCGACCCGCTCACCGGCAAGCGCGGCGACCCGACCGACCGCATCGACCTGGAGCGACCGTCACTGGTGTTCTCCTTCGACCACCGCGTCCGCGTGATCGGAGACGGTGCGTGAAACCCATCAACTGTCGCCCGGGAGGCTCGCGTTGAGAGGATCAGTGGACGGCCTCGGCTCCTCCGCGCCGATCGGCGCCATGCTGCCCGCCGTGTTCGCCGACGACGACCTCGCCCAGCGTTTCGTCGCCGGGCTCGACGAGGTCGTAGCGCCGATCCTGAGTGTGCTGGACTGCCTCGACACGTACTTCAGGCCGTCGCTCGCACCGCTGGATTTCGTTCAGTGGCTGGGGAGTTGGGTCGGTGCCGAGACCGACGGCAGTGAACCGGAGGAGCGGCTGCGGGCCGCCGTGGCCGCCGCGACGTACCTCCACCGTATTCGCGGCACCCGGCGAGGGCTGGCCGAAGCCGTCCGGCTCGCCTTCGGTGTCGAACCGGAGATCACCGAGAGCGGCGCCGCCGACTGGAACGCCCGCCCGCTCGGTCCGGTGCCCGGCGAGCGCAGCCCGCGGCTGCACGTACACCTGCGGCTGCCCGCGCCGACCACCCTGGACACCCACCGCCTCGACGCCCTCGTGGCGGCCGCCCGCCCCGCCCACATGCCGTACACGGTCCAGGTGACCGCCACCGTGCTCCCCGAGAGGAACCCCGAGAGATGACGACCACCCAGAGCTGCGCCGAATGCGGAACCCGCGCGGAACCGGGCCAGTCGTTCTGCGATGCCTGCGGCGCCGTCCTGAGCTGGACGGACCGCGCGGGCGCCCGCACCGGGGCCCCGGCGGCCGAGCGCGGTGAGGCCGCCGGCGGCGACCCGGGCCGGGACGCCTTCTCGCAGTCCAACCAAGCCTCCGCGCAAGGGAGTTCGGCCTCGGACGACCCCTCGGCCCGACTGGACGCACTGTCACGGCAACTGGACGCCTTGGCCGCGGGCGGCTCGTACGACTCGGTCGGCGCGGGCGCCCGCCAGGAGCCGGCGAGCGGTGAGGCCTCCGGCGGTTCTACGACTCCCCACGCATCCGGCGCCGCCACGACCCACCCCGCGCACCCCGCGACCACGGACCCGACTCCCGCGCCCGACGCGCCGTACGGCCACCGTGACGCGCCCGCGACCCGCACCCCCTCCACGACCGACACCGCCCCCACCGAACCGGTCCCCGCCACCGCGCCGCAACCGGAGTCCGAGGCCGAGCGCGCCCGGCGGCTCCTCGTCCCGGTCTCCGACCCGGAGCCGCGCCAGGCCCCCTCCGTCGCCCCGGTCCTGCCCGGCCGCCCGGTCGCCGCGCGCCCCCAGTCCGTACGGGCACCCGGTGTCGAACCCGGTGCCATGGGCGGCGTGCCCTGCCCCTGGTGCGCCACGGCCAACCGGCCCGACCGGCACTACTGCGCCCGCTGCGCGATGCCCATGGCCGGCGAGGAGCGAGCCCCCGGCCAACTGCCGTGGTGGCGGCGGCTGTTCGCGTTCCGGAACGGTGAGATCCCGTGGGCGGGCGACCGGCCCCGGCTGCGTCGTACCTTCGACCGGGTGCTGACCTGGGTGGGCGCCGCGATCGTACTGACCCTGCTGATCGTGCTGGCCGTCAACATCCCGCGTGCCGTGGACGCGACCAAGGACCACTTCGCCAAGCGGGCCCCGGTCTACCCGGACCGGGTCAGCGCCTCCCGTTCCTTCCCGGGGCACAAGCCGGAGCTGGCCTTCGACCGGCTGAACAACACCTGGTGGGGGCCGGGGGTGAGCCAGGCGGGCAAGGGGCAGTGGCTGGAGGCGCAGTTCGACGAGCCGACCCGGCTGCTGGACCTGATGATCACCCCGGGCGTCTCCACCCGCCCCGACCAGCTCAACCAGTCGGCACTCCCGCACCGGATCGAGGCGGTGATCACCACGGCCAAGGGCAAGACGATCACCCGCCAGATCACCCTGGACCAGGGGGCGGGCGCCCAGCGCCGTTCCTTCCGGGTCGGCACGGTCACGTCGGTCCGCTTCACCATCGAGTCCGCCTACGGAACCTCCGGCAGCAAGCAAGTGTCCATCGCCGAGATCGAGTTCTTCGGCCCGTCGAACGCGGGCGGTTCCTGACGGGCGGTCCTACGGCGTCCGGTGCCTCAGGCGTAGTCGGTCGCGGGGACCGTGCCGTAGCGGCTCATCGTCTCGATCGTCGACTCGGTGTTGAACTCCCGGCCGCCGGCGATCATGTCCCGCAGGTCGCGGAAGTACTGCACGAACAGGTCGGGCGTGAAGGTGTTGATCATCACCGCGGGCTCGGCGCCGGGGTTGGCGAAGGTGTGCGGGGCGCCCGGCGGGATCATCGCGAGGGTGCCGGCGGGGGCGACGTGGACGGTCTCGCCGATGGTGAAGTGCACGATGCCGGAGACGACGTAGAAGCCCTCGTCGTGCTGGGCGTGGCGGTGCTGCGGCGGGCCCTGGGTGTGCGGGGCGAGGGTGATCTCGCCGATGCCGAGACGGTGGCCGGTGGTGCTGCCGTCCTCCAGGATGCGCATCGTGACCGGGCCCAGCTGGATCGACTCGCCGTCGTCCGGACCGACCACGGAGACCTCGTTCATCGCCGACTCCCTTGTGTGTGGCGCCAGTTGAGTGCTTGCTGCGCTGTGGCGCGCCCTCAGAACAGTAGGCGGACATCTCTCGTTATGCAAGCAGACTCTCACAATGAGAGCTTGTCGTGATAACGTGAGGGAGACGGACGGCAACGACGAGCGAATACGGGGAAGTGACGCACCGATGGCGACAGCACAGACGGACACGGGCCGCAGCAATCAGAAGAAGCGCACCCGTACGGCGATCGTCGAGGCGGCCCGCGGGCTGATCGGCACGGGCAGCGAGGTGACGATGCCCGAGGTCGCCCGTGTCGCGCTGGTCTCCGAGGCCACCGCCTACCGCTACTTCCCCGACCTGCCCTCGCTGATCGGCGAGGCCCTGGCCGGTGTCTGGCCCGACCCCGTCGACGCGCTCGGCCCGGTCGCCGACTCCCGCGATCCGGTCGAACGGATCGCGTTCGCCTGCGAGTTCCTGCTCCGCGGGACCCTCGCCCGGCAGGGTGGGGTGCGCGCGATGATGGCCGCGACCATCGTCCGCCCCGACACGGCGAACGTGCGCCCCGGCATCCGCTTCGGCCTCATCGACCACGCCCTCGCGCCTCTGGCGGCCACCCTCGGGGAGACCGACCCGGACGCGTTCACCCAGCTCAAGCGGGGCCTCGCGGTGGTCATGGCCTCGGACGCCCTGTTCACCCTCACCGACCAGTGCGGGCTCACCCCCGACGAGGCGATCACCAGCGCCGTACGCACCGCGAAGACCCTGACGGAGGCGGCGGTGCGCACGGCGACGGAGGGCCAGTAGCTCTCAACTGCCGTGCGGCGCACCGGTTGTCGGGTCGGACGCCAGCCAGTGGCCGTCCGTGGTCCAGCCGAGGAGGCGGCGGGTACGACCCCCGTCCGCCGTGCCGTCGGCGCCGAAGGTACCGCCGTCGGCGACCAGACGTAGTCCCGCCATCGCGGGGCCGAGGCGGATGAGGACGTGGGTGGGGTGACGGGCCACCTCCTCGTCCAGATCGTCGAGCACCCGCCGCTGCTCGGAGGGCGGGCAGAGGGACAGATGGAACACCAACTGCCGCCAGGCGTACGCCGCGTCCTTGATCGTGGAGTACGGCCACGGGTCGCGGTGCACCCGGGCCGTCAGCCGGCACACGGTGCCGAAGCAGCGGCGCGCCAGGTCGGCCCAGCCCGGCTCGGGGGCGATGCCGACCCGGTGGACCAGCGTGGCCAGGTTGTGCGTGGTCAGGATCTGGGACTGCTCGATCACCTTGCCGTTGGCCGCCACCCAGGACCCGGACGAGGAACCGGACTTCGGCCCCGCCGGAGCCGAGGACGCCGCCGCGGCCCGCTCCGCACACAGCCGCGCGAACCCCGGGGACGTCCGGGGCCCGGCCCCGGCCTTGCCCGACCGGCCCGCAGCCTTGCCTCCCTCTACCTCTACGGCCGCTTCGGCGATCGCCAGTTCGCGGATCGCCGCGTAGTCGATGCCGTAGTACCGCTCGTACAGCGAACCGCCGAGCAGCTCGCCCGCGATCCGGGCCGCCACCAGGAACTTGGGGCCGAAGGTGTCCATGAAGATGTCGGCGGCCAGCTCCTCCACCAGCGGGGCGCCCAGGCCGGACTGGCGGGCGAGCACGCCGAGTTCGCGCACCAGCGGGTTGGGCAGAATCGTGCCCGGGAACCCCTGTATCGCCAGTTCGCCCAACTGCCGTAGCAGCAGGGCCGATTCGGCCGTGCCGTCGCCGCGCTGCGCGGACACCGCCCGCACCCAGGGCAGTTCCTCGATCCGGACCTGCCCCTCCAGGTTGAGCAGGAGCAGCGAACGGCGGTTGCGGAACGCGCGGTAGTTCGCGGCCATCAGCGTCCGCAGCGCCTCGTCGTCGTAGGCCCGCGCGGTGGCGACGGCGACCAACTGCGGTACCAGCTCGGCCAGTACCTCGGCCGAGGGGACGACTCCCCGCTCCACCAGGGTGGCGACCGGTGCGCTGAGCGCGCCCTCGACCACCCGGCTGATGGCGGGCGGGAGTTGGGCACCGGCGGGCAGGCCGGTCTCCCGCTGCTCCGGCTCGGAGACCGGGGCGAGTACGGGCGCGAGGTCGGCGATGCCCGACTCCTGGGGCAGCCCGGCGAGGCGGCCCACGACCACGTGCGCCAGGGCGTGATGGGAGGGGAGCGCGGCCTGGACCCGCTGTACGCCCCGCAGTTCCGTGTGCGGTGCCGAGCCCGGCAGACCGCGCCGCCGCACCATCGACGTGACGGCATGCCGCAGCAGCCCGAGCCGTCGTGCGTCCAACTGCCGCCCGGCGACGGTCTCTTCCAGCGCGATGCGCAGAATGCCCAGGTTCTCCTTGGGGTTGCGGTGCTTCCCGCAGCGGGTGTGCTCCTCGGCCAGCGGCTGGTAACGGCTCAACAGACCGGCACCGCGCTCCAACCAGTCCGCATCCGGGACGAGTTCGAGCACCCGCCCGTCCTCCCCGCCCGCCGTCTCCAGCCAGTGCGCGAGCAACTCGTCCCCGAACGGCTGCCATACGGCGAGTGCCTCGCGCTGTGTCTCCACGGCGGCGTTCGGGCGCCGCCGGGCCAGCCGGTCCACGGTGTCGGAGACGGTACGGCGGTGCAGCGCGTCGGTGACGTCCGGCGCGGGCCGACCGGTCGACGGGCGTGGCAGGAACCGGAGTTGATCCGCGAACGGCTCCAACTCCGCGATCAGGTCCAGCGCGGCGGCCGTCTCCCCGTGCCGCACGAGCCACGCCATGGTGAGCAGCGCGCCCTCCTCGGGCACGGTCACCTCGTACCGCCCGCTGTTCAACTGCCCCCACAACCAGGCGAGTCCGGTGTCGGTGAGACAGTGCGCGAACAGCGCCCGCCGGTCCGCGGGCACCCCGAACCGCTCCGCGAGCCGCGTCTCGTACGGCTGGAGCGGGCCGCCCGCGCTCGGGTTGCCCGTGGCGAAGCCGCCGTGCACCACTTCGGGGGTGACCCAGGCCGGGAGCCCGGCCACCGGGGTGCGCGAACCGATCGACAGCAGACCGTCGGCCATCCCCGCGAGCACGGCACGCCAGCGCGTCACACGACCCTCCGCGCGACGCCGGGTGTCGGCGTCCTCGTGGGTCAGCGCGGTCCTGAAGGCCTTGGCCAACTGCCCCTGGGCATAGCCGGGGTTCGCGGTGAGGTGCTGCTGCTCAGCGTCGTCGTCCATAAGCCGGCGTGGCAGGTCCTGCCCCTGCGCCCTCCGGGATAAGAGCCCGGTGCTCTGCTGCTGAGCTACACGCCGATGAGCAGCGACGTTAGCCGCGGGACGGGCGGCCGTACAAGGGGATTTCGACGTAGGGTGAGGCGGGGGAGATGATCATGGGAGCAGAGCCGTCGAGCACACCGAGCCGCTGGTTCGGCGGAATTCGCTTGGGTGTCCTTTTCGGTGGGCTGACCGCAGTGGTGACCGTTGCTGCGATCGGGAGGGCATGGGCTGCCTGCGACATCGGCGTCAACGCAGGGGCCTACAGCGCGACTCTGCTGTTTCTCGCGCCTCTCATATGGATCGCCGCCGCGGTTCCGTGGGTGATCCTGCACGGCACCCTCGGAAGACTCCATCGCAGGACAGCCCTGCTGGCAGGGCTCGTCTTCGCCTTGTGGTTCACCTGGCTCCTCGTCACATGGCTCGGTATGCCGGACTCCTACCCCGACCCCTTCTGCCCCGGCAACGTTCCGCCGTGGTGGCCGAGCTTCATCCCGGCATGACTCAGCCCTGCTGACGCTCAGCAGGGGTGGACGGTCCCTGTCCATGCCACCTCGTCGGCGAATGCGCCGGTCACAGCACCTTCCGGTGGACCAGCGCCGACAGCATCAACGCCCCCGGCAGCAACGGCACCCACACCGTCAGGACCCGGTACCCGATGACGCTCGCCGTGGCCAGGTCCATGGGGGCGCCGAACGCGACCATCGTGAACACCGTCGCCGCGTCCACCGGACCGATTCCGCCGGGTGCGGGTACGGCGCCTACCGCGGTGCTGGCGGCGAGGAACGCGAGGACGACCTGGGCCCAGGACAGCGGCATGCCGAGCGAGGCCCCGACCGAGAAGATCACGGTCGCCTGTAGTACCGGGGCGGCGGCCGCTCCGCCCCAGAGGGCGAGGATGCGGCTGGGCATGGTGTGCAGTTGGCGTACGTCGGTCAGGGCGGTGCGGACGCAGCGGAGCGCCGGGCGGCGCAGCGGACGTACGAAGGTCAGGAGCACGGCGGCCGTGCCGAGCGCCGCACCCAGGCCGCCGAAGGCGAGGACCAACGACCAGCCGCGCGGGACGAGTTGGCCGAAGCTCAGCATCTCGGGGAAGGTGATGAGGAAGGCGAGGAGCACGATGGTCTTCGCGATCGGCCGGACGAGTGAGTACAGGGCGAGCGAGGCGGTGGCGCGGGCGAGGGGGATGCCGCGGCCCTGGAGGAAGCGCAGCGTGACGGCGTGCGCGCCGATGCTGGCCGGCAGCGCGTGGTTGGCCGCGCCGGCGGCGAACTGGGAGGCGATCAGCAGACCGGTCGGCAGCCGCTCGGGCACGGCACCCTGGCGGACCAGGGCGGCGGTGCCCCAGCCGAGGCAGGTGAAGAAGAACGCGGCGAGCAGCCACCAGGGGTCGGCGGCGGCGAGCCGGGCCGTGCCGGCGTACATGGCACGCCAGTCGACCGCCGCCCACACCGCGATCAGCAGCAGGGGCAGCAGGGTCAGCACCTTGGTGGCGAGGCGTGCCGCGGAGGGGAGGCGGAAGGGGAGGGGGACGGGGGCGGAGGTGGTCGGCGTGGCATCGGGGCCGGCGGTGGAGGCGGGGAGCGGCCCGGGGATGTCTTCGAGCGGAAGCAGGGACACGTGGCGAAACGTTCCCGTCCGGTATGACGTCGCGGTGTCCGGAAGCGGAAGGGGCGCGGGCGGCTGGGCGACGCGGACGGCATGAATGGCTTGAAGGGCCCGCGTGAACGCACCGGGCGCACCACCGGCACCATCCGCTCGCTCAACCACGCCACCACCCCAGATCATTGCCTGAATCAACAATCCATCGGTTTGTTGACTTTAGGTTGAGCGAGCCATTTCAATTCCAGTATGACCCACGCCGAGCGTATGTCCGCCGCCGTCACCGCCCTGCCCGTCGACCTCGACGAGGCGGCCCACCGCTGTCTGGTCGCCGGGTTCGACGGCACGACAACGGTGCCGGACATGCTCAAGCGCCTCATCGACCGCGGCCTCGGCGGCGTCATCCTGTTCACCCGCAATGTGCGCGACGCCGGGCAGGTCCGCCGGCTCACCGACGAACTCCGCGCGCTGCGCTCCGACCTCCTCGTGGCCATCGACAACGAGGGCGGCGGCATCGGCCACCTGGTCGGCGCCGGAGCCCCGGACGTCCCCGGCTCCTACGCCCTCGGAGTCGTCGACGACCCGGCCCTGACCGCCCGCTGCGCCGACGCGCTCGCCGGTCACCTCGCCACCCTCGGCATCACCGCTTCGTACGCGCCCGTCGCCGACCTCCAGCACCAACCGCGCAACCCGATCGTGCGCACCCGTTCCTTCGGCGCGGACCCCGATCTGGCCGCCCGCCATCTGCGCGCCTGGATCACCGCCACCGACATACGAGGCATCGCCTCCTGTGCCAAGCATTTCCCGGGCCACGGCGGCACAATCACCGACAGCCATCACGGTGTGGCCATAGATCCCCGCCCGTACGACGAACTCCTCGTCGATCTCGAACCGTTCCGCGCCTCCATCGCCGCCGGCGTGCCGATGCTGATGAGCGCCCACGTCGTCTTCCCGGCTCTGGACGCCAACCGCCCCGCCACCCTCAGCCGCCGCATCCTCGGTGATCTGCTCCGCCTCGAACTCGGCTTCGACGGCGTCCTGGTGAGCGACGCGCTGGAGATGAAGGCGATCGCCGACGCGTACGGCGAAGCCGCCGGGGCCCGTATCGCGCTGGCCGCCGGAGCGGACCAAGTCATCGTCGCCGTACCGGACTTGGATGTAACCCTCGCCTGCCGGGACGCCGTGCTCGACGCGCTGCACTCGCAGGTGCTGCCCGAGGAGCGGGTGTGGGAGGCGGCAGGGCGGGTGCGGCGGCTCGCCGAGCGGTACGCGACCCCGCGCCGGAGGGTCGGCGCCTGGGACGGGGACGCGGGACTTGAGGCGGCCCGCCGTGCCGTACGCACCCGGACCCTGCCCCCGCCGGTGCGCGGCGCCCACGTCGTCGACCTGTTCCCGGCCCCGCACCCCGCCCTGAACTGGGGCGGCGAGGACCTCCTCACCGCACTCCGCGCGATCGACCCCACGGCCACCGGCACCGCCCTCACCACGGAACCGGCCGACCCCGCCGCCCTCGTCGACACGATCCTGCGCGAGGGCACCCCGCTGATCGTCGCCACCTCCGACGCCGGCCTGCACCCCTGGCAGACCCGGCTGCGCGACACGCTGCTGGCCCGGCGCCCCGACGCCGTCCTGGTCGACACCGGACTGCCGGAGGACGGCGCCCTCTGCTCCTACGGGCGGGGCCGGGCCAACCTGCGGGCGGTCGCGGAGGTGCTGGCGGGCGCGTGACCGCCGGACACGGGCACGCGATCGCCCATCACATGACTGTCAGCGACCACCCATCACATGACTGTCAGCGACCGCCCAGCACATGACTGTCATGGCAGGCGTACGACGTCCTTGATGCCCCGCGCCGCCAAGTACCCCTCGTCCGCCGCCCGTTCGGCCAGCACCACCGCGGGCCGCAGACCCTCCGCGCGCAACCGCATCCACTCCTCGAAGTACGCGCCGCCCGGACCCGAAACCGACCGGGTGCCCGGGGTGCAGTCCAATACCAGGGCGGTGTCCCGGAGTTGGACGGTGTGCGGCTCGGCGATCGCTTCGGCGAAGGCCTCGGCGATCGGCTTGGGGCGGCCCGCCGAGTCGAACAGGCCCAGCGTGTACTCGAGTTCGGGGTAGTCGGCGAGCGAGCGGTCCACGTCGTGCGAGCACCACCAGGTCACCCCCCACAGCCCCGCGCACTCGGCGGCGTTGCGCACGGTCGCCCGCGCGAACTCCGGGGCGTCGGCCGCCGGGATGTGCGGCTCGGGCGCGCCGGTCTCCTGGACCCAGACCGGCCGGGCCGGGTCGGTGGCGTACGCCTTGGCCAACTCCGTTCCGTACTCGGCGAGATGGAGCACCTGCGGGGAGCGCGGGCCGTAACGGCGGGCGCAGTCGCCGGAGAACACCCACGGGTGGACGGTCGTCAGATCACCCTTGCGGGCCGAGGCCTCCGGGGTGAACGGGTGGTCGTCGCCGTACCAGGCGGCGTCGTACGCGGAGTGCGTGACCAGGCGGTCCGGCGGCAGATGCTCGCGCGCGGCGGCCAGCAGGGTGTCGAGATAGTGGTCCACCTCGGCCACCGTCACCGGGTTGTGCTCCACCAAGTTGTTGAGCTCGTTGCCGAGTTGGAGGCCGATCAGGTTCGGGCGGTCGGCGAGGGCGGCGCCCAGCGTGCGCATCAGCTCGGCCTGGGCGGTGATCGCCTCCGGGTCGGTGAAGACGTTGCGGTGGTGCCAGCTGCGGGTCCACTCCGGGTAGAAGTCGAAGCTCGACAGATGGCCCTGGACGCCGTCCACGAGGACGTCGAGACCCGCCTCGCCCGCCAGGTCGACGAGGTGCACCAGCTGGTCCACGGCCGTCCTGCGGATCAGCGTGCGGTTGGGCTGGAGCAGCGGCCAGAGGTGGAAGATCCGGACGTGGTCCAGGCCGAGCCCGGCTATCTGGGCCAGATCCTCGCGGGCGTGCGCCGGGTCGAAGTCGTGCCAGGAGTGGAACCAACCGCGGCGCGGCGTGTAGTTGACGCCGAAGCGGAGCGTAGGAATGGGATCCTCCCCAGGTCCGGTCTTGCCCTGTCTGTGTCTTTGGCTCGTGTTCTGCGCGAAGGCTCTTGTTCTGCGCGAATGTATCAACCACCATAGTCAGTGATGAGCAATGATTTGAACCAAGAATTCGTCGGTGACTTCGCCGGTGACCTCGTCGTCGGCCTCGACGCCGGCGGCACCCGTACCCGCGCCGTCCTCGCCGCCGCCGACGGCCGCCCCCTCGCCGAGGGCGCGGCCGGTCCCGGCAACGCCCTGACCGTCCCGGTGCCACGCCTCACCGACCACCTGGTCGAGGCGATCGGGCAGGCCGTCCCGGAATCGGCGCGCGCCCGCGTGGTCGCCGTGTCCGGCGGCTTCGCGGGCGCCACGGCCGCCTCCACCGAGGAGTCGGGACACGTCAACGCCCGCACCGCCCTCACCGCCGCGCTACGGCGCCTCGGCATCCCCACCGCCCGCCTCCGCGTGTGCAGCGACATCGAGGCGGCCTTCGCCTCCGCCCCCGGCGCCCCGGCCGACGGCCTCGCCCTGGTCGCCGGCACCGGCGCGGTCGCCCTGCGCATCACCGACCGCCGCTCCACCGCCACCGTGGACGGCGACGGCTGGCTCCTCGGCGACGACGGCAGCGGCTTCTGGATCGGCCGCAGCGCGGTACGCGCGGCCCTGCGCATGGCGGACGGACGCGGCCCTACGACCGTGCTGGCCAGGTCCGTCGGCCAGGCACTCGGAGTGCCGGACGAGGAACTGCCCGGCGACGGCGACTGGTCCCGCGCCCACCGCGAGGCCTACCGCATGCACGTACTCCCCGCGGTGATGGCCGAACTCCCCATCCGCCTCGCCCGGTTCGCCCCGCTGGTGGTCGAGGCGGCCGGCGAGAAGGACACCGTGGCGGAAGGCCTCCTCGACCATGCGGCGGACCAACTGACCGACACGGTGCGCGCGTTGGAGCCGACCCCCGGTGAACGGATCGTCGCCACCGGCGGCCTGCTCGGCCCCGAGGGCCCCTTGACGGCCCCCCTCACCGCCCGCCTCCACACCCTCGGCCTGACCCTCGACTGGGTCCCGGACGGCTGCCGCGGCGCGGTCGCCCTCGCCCGCCTCGCCTACGACGGTGACTCCCGATGACCGACTCCACCACCCCGGTCTACCGCGACCCCAACGCCCCTCTGGGCACCCGGGTTTCCGACCTCCTCGCCCGGATGACCCTGCGCGAGAAGGTCGGCCAGCTCAACCAGCGGATGTACGGCTGGGACGCCTACCGCCGCACTCCCGACGGTCCCGATGGGTTCGAACTCACCGACGCCCTCCGCGCCGAGACCGATCGCTTCGCCGGACTCGGGGCGCTCTACGGCCTGTTCCGCGCCGACGCCTGGTCCGGCGTCGACCACACCAACGGCCCCGGCGCCCAAGACAGCGCCGCCCTGGCCGAGTTGGTGCAACGCCATGTCATCGCGAGCAGCCGACTCGGCATCCCGGCGCTGTTCGTCGAGGAGGTGCCGCACGGCCACATGGCCCTGGACGGCACGGTCCTCCCGGTCAACCTGGCCGTCGGCGCGACCTGGGACCCCGACCTGTACGAGCGGGCCGCCGCCCACGCCGCCGGCGAACTCCGCGCCCGTGGCGGCCACATGGCCCTGGTCTCTGCCCTGGACATCGCCCGCGACCCACGCTGGGGCCGCACGGAGGAGTGCTTCGGCGAGGACCCGCACCTCGCCGCCCGCCTCACCGAGGCGCTGGTGCGCGGGATGCAAGGCGAGCCCAGCGACAGCTTCGGCGCCGACAAGGCCCCCGTCGTCCTCAAGCACTTCGCCGGTCAGGGCGCCACGGTCGGCGGCCGCAACTCGGCCGAGTCGGAGCTGGGCCTCCGCGAACTCCACGAGATCCACCTCCCCGCCGCCCGCGCCGGAGTCCGCGCAGGTGCTGCCGCCCTCATGTCCGCCTACAACGAGGTCGACGGCCTGCCCTGCTCCGGCAACCGCGCCCTGCTGACCGAACTCCTGCGTGCGGACTGGGGTTTCGAGGGCCTGGTGATGGCCGACGGCCTCGCCGTGGACCGCCTGGCCCGCATCACCGGCGACAAGGTCTCGGCGGGCGCCCTCGCCCTCAACGCCGGTGTCGACCTCAGCCTGTGGGACGAGGGCTTCACCCACCTGGAGGAGGCGGTCGAGCGGGGGCTGGTGACCGAGCAGACCATCGACACCGCTGTGGCACGCGTGCTCAGCCTGAAGTTCCGTCTGGGCCTCTTCGAACGGCCTTACAGCACAGGCGAGTTCCCCGCCCCGCAGCAAGGCAGAGAGCTGAGCACAGCCCTCGCCCGAGCCGCGATCACCCTCCTCCACAACGATGGCGACGTCCTGCCCATCCCGGCGACCGTCTCCCGCATCGCGGTCATCGGCCCTCAATCAGCCACCACCGCCCACCAGTTGGGCGACTACACAGCACCCCAGACCTCCGGTGTCAGCGTCCTCGAAGGCCTACGGCAACTCGCCCCGCCCGGCACCGACATCCGGCACGCCCCCGGCTGCGCCCTCACCGGCGACGACCTCTCCGGCATCCCCGAGGCGGTCGCCGCGGCAGCCGCCTCCGACCTGGCGGTCCTGGTGCTGGGCGGCAGCAGCGCCCGTACCCCCGACACGGACTTCGACGCCAACGGGGCCGCACGGAACGCTGTTTCGGCGATGACCTGCGGCGAGGGCGTCGACCTCGCGGGCCTGAGCCTCGGCCGCGCCCAGCACGCCCTCCTGAACGCGGTCACCGCGACCGGCACACCCACGGCGGTCGTCCTGATCCAGGGCCGCCCGCATGTCGTCCACGAACGGGCGGGCGCCCTGCTCACCGCCTGGTACCCCGGCCCATGGGGCGGCGAGGCCGTCGCCGAGGTACTGCTCGGCCACGCCGAACCGACCGGCCGCCTACCCGTGTCCATCCCCCGCTCGGTGGCCCAACTCCCCGTCTACTACAACCACAAGGACACCGAGTACGGCGGCTACGTGGACGCCGACGCCGAGCCGCTCCACTCCTTCGGGCACGGGCTGTCGTACACGAGCTTCGCGTACGGTCCGCCGCGCATCGAGGGGAACGTCATCGAGGTCGACGTCACCAACACCGGGAAGCGCCACGGCCGTTCGGTCGTCCAGGTCTACATCCGGCGGCTGCTCACCCCGGTCTGGCCGCGCACGCTCGAACTGCACGCCTTCCGGGCAGTCGAGTTGGCCCCGGGGGAGCGCCGTAGGGTCGAAATCCCCTTCGGCACCGACCAGTTGGAGCAGGTCGGTGCCGTGGAGGTTCGGGTCGCGCAATCCGCGCGGGCGGCGCTCGCCGTCGAACCCGTCGTCGTACGGCTCAAAGGCTGACGAGTCAGAGCTTGACGGCTCAGAGTTTGACCGCTCCGGCCGAAACGCCCTTGTAGAACCAGCGTTGGGTGATGACGAACAGCACGAGCACCGGGATCACGGAGATCACCGAACCGGCCATCACCACGCGCTGGTCGTAGCCGAACGACGAGCTCTGCAGTCGGGACAGGCCCAGTGTCAGCGTCATGTGGTCCTCGGAGCGGAGCACGATCAGGGGCCAGAGGAAGTCGTCCCAGGCGCTGATGAAGGTGTTGATGGTGACCACCATGATCGCGCCCCACGCGGACGGGAGGTAGAGGTAGCGGAAGCGCTGCCACTCGCTCGCGCCGTCCAGCATCCCGGAGTCCTCGATCTCGCGCGGGACGGCCAGGAACGCGCCGCGCATCAGCAGGACGTTGATCGCGCCGACGAAGCCGGGCAGCCACACGCCCACCACGCTGTCGACCAGGCCGAGGTCGCGGATGCTCAGGAACAGCGACACCATGATCGACTCGAAGGGGAACATCATGGAGGCGATCAGGAGGATCCAGACCGCTCTGCGGCCCTTCCAGGCGGGCTTGGAGAGCATGTAGCCGGCGGTGGTGGAGAACAGCAACTGGCTGCCGACCGACAGGAGTACGACGATCAGGCTGTTCCTGATGTACGTCACCACCGGGACCTGGCTGAAGACCTCGCGGTAGGCGTGCAGGGTCGGGTGGTGGGGCAGCAGGGAGGCGTTCGCGCCGAAGACGTCCTCGCCGGTGCCCTTGAGGGAGGCCAGGAGCTGCCAGATCAGGGGGCCGACCGTGAGGCCCAGGACGAGGAGCAACAGCAGGTAGCGGACGAGGAGTTCGCGGGGGCGGCCGTAGTCGCGCCAACGGGGCGTCAGGCGCCGGGACTTGGGCCGCACGGCGGTCGTCGTCATGACTCGTCCTCCTTCGTGAGGCGCTGCGCCAGCAGGGTCAGGCCCAGGGTCAGGACGAACAGCGCCACGCTCACCGCCGAGCCGTAACCGGCGTTTCCGGTGATGGGGTCCAGGCCGACGTCCCGGATGTAGAAGGGCAGCGTGCGGTCGGCGCCGCCGGGGCCGCCGGTGGAGCTGCCGAGCATGTAGATCTCGGTGAACACACGCAGCGAACCGATGCCGGTGAGGGTGCCGACCAGCATCATCGCCTGCCGTACGCCGGGCACGGTGATGTGCCAGAAGCGGCGGGCGGCACCGGCGCCGTCCATGGAGGCGGCCTCGTGCAGTTCCTTTGGAACGTTCCCGAGGGCGGCCAGGTAGAAGACCATGTACCAGCCGAGGCCCTTCCACAGGGTCAGACCCATCGCCGACAGCAGGATCAGCCACGAGTCGGAGAGGAAGGGGATCGCCGACCGGATCAAGTGGGCTTTCTCCAGCCACGTGTTGACCAGTCCGTCGTCCGCGAGCAGCCACTGCCAGCTCAGGCCGACCACCACACTGGAGGCGAGCACCGGCGTGTAGAAGGCCGAGCGGAAGAAGCCGATGCCGGGGAGGTTCTTCTCCACCAGGACGGCGAGCAGGAGTGGCAGCAGCACCATGAGCGGGACGACGATCACGGCGTACAGGACGCTGTTGCGGGTCGCCAGCCAGAAGTCCGAATCACCCAGCATCCGGGTGTAGTTGGAGAACCCGACGAAGCTCGCGGCGCCGCCGAGCGGCTTGGCGTTCGTGAAGGACAGCAGCAGCGTGTTGAGGAACGGGAACACCCCGAACACCGCCGCGCAGACGATCGCTGGAGCGGTCCAGAGCCAGGGCAGCCACCAACGGCGGTACAGGGACGCCCCGTTGGCGCCGGGGGCGGGACCGGGGAGGACGGCCCGGGCGAGCTTACGTATGCGGGACGCGCCCGGTGCGGAGGCGACGGCCTCCGCACCGGGCACGGTCACCGGCTTCGCGGTCTGCGTCGCCACCATCAACCAGCCTGCTTCAGCAGCTCGTTGGCCTTCGCCTGGGCGTCCTTCACGGCCTGCGCCGGGCTCTTCTTGCCCTGCATGGCCAGCTGCACCTGACCCACGATGGCGTTCTGCACAGCCGTGGAGATGTTGGTCTGGTAGGCGGTCGCCGTCTTGAGCTGCTCGGCGACGAGCTTGCGGGCCTGGGAGAACGGGTCGTCACCGGTGGTCTTCTGGAAGAACGGGTCGTCCAGTGAGGCAGAGGTCGTCGGGAAGATCACCACACTCGGGTCCTTGCACCAGGCCGTCTGGTTCTCGGCGTTGGTGAGGAACTCCGCGAACGCCAGTGCCGTGGGGGCGTTCTTGCTGGTCGCGGCGGCTGCTATGTACTGCGGGGCGGCCGTGGTGTGGCCGAGCGCGTCGAAGGGCTGCTGGCCGACGGCTGTCTTGGCGTAGATCGAGGGACTGTTCTGCTTCACGAAGCGCACGAAGCTCGGGTTCGTCGAACCGTAGGCGACCTTGCCCTGGCTGTAGAGCGTGGAGGGGTCGCTGTTGGACGACAGCGAGTCCTTCGGCATCGCGCCTTCCTTGTACAGCTTCGCCATCCACGCGACCCACTGGGCGGTCCTGGGATCGTCGGCGAAGACCGCCGACTTGCCGTCCGCCGACAGCGTCTTGATGTTCATCTGGTCCCAGTCGGCCGGGATCCGCCAGACCGGGTTGGCCATGGTCGCGAAGTACTTGCCGTCGGCCTTCTTGGCGATCTTCTCGTAGTCGGCGAACAGCCCGAACATCGTTGTCGGCGGCTTCGCCGGGTCGATCCCCGCCTTCTTCAGCAGGTCGGTGTTGTACGTCAGGAGGACGCCACCGGTGTACCAGGGCAGCACGCTGTGCACCAAGGTGCCCGAGGAGTCCTTCATGGTGCTGGACTTCCAGAACGCGGGGACGAACGGCTTGGCGGCGTCCGGGTCCTTGACGCCCAGGTTCAGCAGGTAGCCGGCCTTCGTGAGGGCGGTCGCGGTCGGGGAGTCGACGTTGAGCACGTCGGGCAGGGTGCAGGCCTGGGCGTCGGCGACCGTGCGCTGTCCGAACGTCGCGTCGCCCGGATCGTCGATCCACTTCACCGACGTACCGGGGTGCGCCTTCTCGAAGGACTTGATGACCCCGTTGAAGAACGTCCCGAAGTCCTTCTTCAAGTTGGTGGTCTGGAAGGTGATGTTGCCCTTCACCTCACCAGTGAGCTTCCCGGACCCCACATTGCCTTTGTCGACCTTGCAGCCGCCCGCGGTGGAGTCGCTGTCGCCCGAACTGCCGGACAGCCCGCAGCCGGCGGCCGTCAGGGTCAGGACGACGATCCCCACCATCGATCCGGTCAGTCTTCCTGTGCGCATCGCTGCCCTCCTGAGCACCAGCCAACCGCTGGTTCAATTAACCAACTTCGACCCCGATTGATGAAAAGGTGGACCAGAATTCATCGGAGGTCAATGGGTTCTCGTGTTGCTTTTAGGTTCCGGGAGTGATCAGTGCCGATGCTCGTGGTCCGGATGCGCCGGATCGCCGGGGTGCTCATGACCGGCCGCGTACTCAACTCCGGCCTTGGCCCGGTCCAACCAGCCGAAGAAGGCCCGCCGCCCCGCGGCCCGCCGCAACTCGCGCCCGACACCCTCGCGTGCCTGCTCGTACGGCACGAAGTCCTCCGATGACACCCCGCCGAACGGGTCGACACCGCGCCGTAGCGCCTCCGGGGTGAGGAAACGGTCCCGGTTCCGGTCGTAGTAGTCCCGTACGGCCGCCTCCGCGACCTCCTGCTCGCCCTCCAGCTCGGCCAGCAGTAACCGCGCGGCCGGGGAGTGTGCGAGGGCCGCCGCGACGATACTGCCGAGATCGGCGACATCGGTCTCGGCCACGGCGAGCACCCGATCCGGCGCCACTTCGGCGGGAGGTTTCAACCCCCGCTCCACACACGCCCGTTGGGCCAGCTCGTCGATGACCACCACTTGCGTCGCCCAGCGTCGCCGCTGCCGTTCGGCCCGCGCGAGCGCCTCTGGCCGGGTGCTCTCCCGATCCCGGGCCGGTACGGCCGCCAGCAGCGCGTCCACCCGCCTCTTTGGAACGGTCCTGCCGCGCACCACGGCCGCGTGCTCGGTCATGGCGTCACCTCCAGCGCGACGGCCTCCGTGTAGGCGACGCACCCGTTCCAGGCGACCTTCGCGAGCAGCCAGTACGACCCCGGCTCCACCGCCGAGCCGTCCACCTGGATCACACACTCCTGCTCCGCGCCTCCGGCCACCGTGAACCCCTGGCAGCCGGGTTCGACACCGGCCCAGGTGCCCCACGAGGAGACGGCCCAGAGGGTGCCGTTGATGGGTCCCTGGGTGGTGTTGCGGACGGTGACGGGCACCTGGACGCGCTCGCCGGTTCGCACGCTGATCCGCTCAACGCCCAGTGCGGACACCAGCGTTGGCCCGTACTGCCCGTCCGCCACATCCAGCGCCACGGTGTCCTCGTACGTCTGCCCGTCGTACTCCAACCGTGCCGCGAGCCAGTGCCGGCCGGGCTCCGGCTGTGGCGGTGGCGTCACGGTCACCTCGGTCAGCGTGAACCCGCCGGGGCCCAACGCGTACGGCAGTTGGGCGGGTTCGGCGGTCCAGCCGGGCGGTACCTCGAAGCCGACCGTGCCCGACACCGGCGCGTCGGTGAGTTCCGAGCCGACCCGGACGGTCGCGGTGACGGGGCCCGACACGGTGAGAGCGCCGGGGGAGAGGTACACCGACACCGGTATGTTCCCCCGGGGCGCGGGGCCGGAGTTGTGGAGCCAGTAGCGGGTGTGGAGGGGCTGGGCGGGCTCATGTGCCGCTGTTCCGGTGCCGGTTGGGGATGCGGATGCGGCGCCGGGCGTGGCCAGTACCGTCGCGACTTCGAAGCCGGTCAGATCGAGGGCCAGCCCGCCGTCCCGCTCCGGGGTCAACTCCTCGCCGGGCGCCTCCAGTACGTCGGCCCGGGCGCCCTCGGTCCAGTCGTGCGGGCCGCTTATCCGGGCCCGCACAGGCCGACCGTTCACCTCGTGCAGCCGTACGGCGACACCGCGCCCCGGGTCGACCGGTACCGCGCTGCCCCGGGCGAGCGGGGAGCCGAGCGGCTTGAGGGCGTCGAGCACGACCTCGCCCGCCGGTTCCAGGGCGAGCAGAGTGAACTTCCTTGGCAGGGTGCCCTGTTGGGTGGAGGCTCGCAGGCGGGCCGTCAGCGGGTGGTTGAACTCATGTCCGGCCTGCGGGAGTCGGACGTCGCGCCAGTCACCCGCGCCCGCGACCACCGCGTACTCGAACTCGTGGGTCCAGCGCTGGAGTTGGAAGGCGGAGCCGTCGGGTGCGGTGCGGCGGGGCGGGTCGACCCAGATGCCGGAGGGCCAGCCGGTGCAGGAGCGCATGAGGGACATGTAGAGGTCGCCGGAGGAGGTGACGACACAGCCGGGCGTGCCCCGGTTGAGCACGGCGAAGCTGCGGCCGTCCCAGGCGTCGCCCGGCGGCAGCGCCTCGCAGCCGCCCGCCGCCGTGGCCGTGAGGACCGCATCGTCGAGGTCGGCGATCAGCGCGTCCACCGCCTTGGCGTCGTCCTCGGGGCGGGCACCCGCCACGACTAGCAGCGGCAGCCGTTCGAGGTCGCGCAGATCGGCCCCGGGCACCCACTCCTCCCGCAGCCCGGCACGCGGCGCGACCCACACCGCCGCCGCGCCCCGCTCGGCCAGTTGGCGGCGTAGTTCGCGTCCGGCGGCCGGGTCCCAGCCGAGGGCCTCGGCGACCACGGAGTTGCGCTCGGGAGCGCCCACGGCGATCCGGAAGTCCGGGAGATTGGAGTCGACTTCGAGGTCGCCGTAGCGCGGGCCACCGGCGATCGTCGAGGTCGCGGTGACCCCGACGCGGACCAGCGCGGCGGCGAGCGGGGCACCGAGTTCACCGGCCTCGTCCCAGTCGGCGTAGACGAGTTCGGCGACGCCGATCGACCGGTGGCCGAGCAGCCGCCCCGCCTCGTCCCGCACCGCGACCCGCGCGGTGGACCCCAGTCCGAACCAGGTGTTCGCCGGGTTGTCGAGCGTCCACGGGAACTCCTCGCTGTCCACCTCCACGAACCCGAACCCGCGCCCGATCACCGCGTCCGCCACCTCGTGCACCGGCAGCCCGCCGGTCACGTCGGACGGCCAGCGCACCCGGATCAGCCGGTCGGCGCCGTCGTAACCGTCGATGGTCGTCGTCACATCGAGGCGCGGGACTCCTGCCCACAGCGTCAACCGCTGTGTGTACCGGAACAGTTCGAGGTCGGCGGTGACGGTGATCCGTGAACCGGCGGGGGAGTGCTGGACCTCGACCTCGGCGAGGACGTCCCGGCTGCGTGCGGCGGTGGTCCCGGTCGGCGTGAGATGCCACGGCCCCTCACCGAAGCGCGGGTGCCGCGCGTACTCCTCCTGTACGACGAGTTCGTTGCCGATGTCACCGGCGCGCAGCAACTCCCGTCCGTCCTCGGCCAGTTCGCGCAGGCTGCTGACACCGCCGCCGCGCGCGGGGTCGACCGTCAGCTCGTAGAACTCGTTGCGGATGGTGAGGCCTTCGCCGGGTGTCCACTCGGGTACCGAACCCTCGGCGAGCGGGAGGGCTTTGAGGCCCATGCCGGGTACGTCCGGTACGACGACGCGGAGTTGGTCGCCCTCGCGTACGGCGGGCAGGGGCAGGCCGGTGTCGTCCAGCGGGACGCGGCCGGGGTCGGCGACCGTCAGGATGTCCCGGCGTTCCCAGGTCGCCGCGTTGAACACGACCAAGTCGTCGGTGCCGCCCGGTAGTTTGGCCACCTTTCCGGCCAGGGCGTCCGTCGCGTCGGCGTGCACCGTCTCGGCCAGGTCGTACAGCTCGCGCCAGCCGGTCATCAGGTCGATGTACACCTGGTCCGACTCGGAGCCGGTGATGGCGTCGTGGTGGGCGCCGTAGATCAGCTGTCGCCAGGCTTTGTCCAACGCCGCGTCCGGGTACGGGTGTTGGGCGACCAGCGAGGCGAGCGTGGCCCAGGCCTCGGCGTCGGCGAGGAGCGTCTCGCCGTAGCGCTGGGCCTGCTTGGTATCGATGTAGGAGACGTCCTTGCCGGTGTAGATCGGGTTCATGTCCCGGGTCTGCGGGGACGCCTTGCGGCCCTCCTCGGCCAACTCGGCGCGGACGGCGGCGAAGAAGTCCCGGGGGATCGCGCTGACGAAGCGCGGCCAGACGTAACGGGCGTTCCAGTCCCGGTGGATGTCCATCACCCAGCGGCACGGGGGCGCGTAGTCCCCGCCGACCGGGAGCAGCACGTTGCGGGTGAGCGCGACCTTCTTCAGGCCCCGGAAGAGCTTCAGTGCTGCTGCCTCGGCCTCGGGGAGCGTGGGCGCGTTGTCGATCGCCCAGCCGGCGCCGTAGTGGTTGACCATGTAGGCGGTGAGGAGCCCGCGGCCGGAGGGGGCGATCCAGCTGAACTCGGCCGGGAACTGCATGCGTTGGGGGTCGCGCGGCTCCTCGCCGAACACGGACAGGGTCGGGCCCCACTGGTGGAACGGTCCACGCGCCCAGGAGCTGGAGGTGACCCCCGCGTCCGCCATCAGTCCGGGGAACTGCGGGTCGTGCCCGAACGCGTCCAACTGCCAGGCGGTTTCCGGCGAAGCGCCCAGGATGCCGCGCTGAAAGCCGTCCCCGTACAGGGCGTTGCGTACGGTCGCTTCGGCGCCGGTGAGGTTGGTGTTGGGCTCGTTGTAGGTGCCGCCCATGATCTCGACCCGGCCGGTGCGGATCAGCTCGCGGAGGAAGCCGCGTTCCTCCGGGTAGGCGTCCCAGTACGGCTTGAGGTAGTCGACCTCGGCCAGCACGAAGGTGTACGCCGGGTCGCGGCGGGCCAGGTCGCAGTGGGCGCGGACCAGGCTCATGCCGGACTGGCCGCGGGAGTCGAAGGTGCGGGCCGGGAGACCGGTGGAGCCGGGGTCGTCGGCCACGTCCCAGGTCTCGGTGTAGGCGCCCTGGGTGTTCCACCAGACGGGGTCGTAGTGGAAATGGCTGACCATGAACATGGTCCAGCCGGGTTCGGCGGCCGTGAACTCGGCGGTGAGCGTGGCCAGTTGGTCGCCGTCGGCCGCCGTCACCTCGATCGCGCACCGCTCGCCGGGCGCGAGGTCCGAGGCCACCGGTATCTCGGCGCGCACGGTGCCGTCCTCGCCCACGACCGTCTCCGCGCTGCCGTGCACACCGGGGCCCTCGACCGTGAGGCGGACCGGCCGGCCGGGGGCATGCGTGAGCTCGGCGGCCACGACCTGGAGCGGATGCTCGGCGGTGCCGACGAACAACTCGGTCGACAGGGCAGCGGTGACGCGCATGGGTCTCCTACCAGAGGCTCGGCGGAGCGCCCATCCTGACACCGCGAAGATGATTCAAACAACCATCTCCGCGTAACTTCGGTGGTTCATCCATGCAGACTCGGCCGAGATCACGACCGGGTCTCGGCTGGGATCACCGGCCCCGGCGGGACTTCACCGTGTGCTCCCCGGCGATGTGGTCGGTGAGGGCCAGGGAGGCGCTCGCGCGCTGGTAGGAGAGCTGCGCGATGCGGACGTAGAGGCAGTCGATGAGGACCAGGACGGAGTGGCGGGCGCCGATGATGCCGGTGGGGAAACTGGTCGCCGAGGACGAGGAGATCAGCCGGATGTCGGCGGTGCGGGCGAGCGCGGACCGCGGGTCGGAGGTCAGGGCGATCGTGGTCGCGCCGCGCTCCTTGGCGAGTTCGAAGGGCTCGATGGTCTCGCGGGTCGAGCCGGAGTGGGAGATGCCGATGGCGACGTCCGCCGGAGTGAGCAGGGCGGCGGAGGTGGTGGCGGCGTGCACCTCGGTCCAGCCGCGCACCGCGCAGCCGATGCGGAACAGCCGGGTCTCGGTCTCCTGGGCGACCGCCCCGCTGCCGCCGATGCCGTAGACGTCGATCCGCCGGGCGCGGGCCGCGGCCGTGGCCGCGCGCTCCACCGCGTCGAGGTCGATCCGGTCGATGGTCTGCTGCACCGCGCGGAGGTCCGCGCTGCCCACGACCTGCACGACCCGTTCGAGATCGTCGTCCGGGGAGATGTCCGGGCCGATCTCGGCGGTGCCCCAGTCGGAGACCTCGCCGCGACCGCGCTCCTGGGCCAGCTCGATCAGCAGATGCTGGTACGAGTCGAGGCCCACCGCCCGGCAGAACCGGGTCACCGTCGCCTGTGAAGTGCCGGTGCGGCGGCCCAACTCGGCGGCCGAGCAATGGGTGACGGCGGCCGGATCCTCCAGGATCAGCTCGCCGACCTTCCGCAGTGAGCCGGCCAGCCGGGGCAGCTCGGTGCGGATCAGGGTGGTGACGTCTGTCGGGGGCATGTGGAGAAGGTATCAGCCACCCCAGAGGCCATCGATTGAATACCAGGACCGCATGTGATTTATTGATTCATTGATCTAGAAGGAATAGGTGGTTTGATCCACCGGTGGGGAGAATCGCGTGTCCGCCGAGTCCGTAAGCGCCGAGACCTTCGCGCGCGAGAGCCTGGTCGTCCTCCAGCACATCACCGAGTCCAGCCGGGACACCGTGTCGAGAGCCGCCGAACTGATCGCGGACTGCGTCCGCACGGACGGCGTCATCCAGGCCTTCGGCACCGGCCACTCCCAGGCCATGGTCCTCGAACTCGCGGGCAGAGCCGGGGGTTTGGTGCCCACCAACCGCCTGAGCATCGCCGACCTCGTCCTCTACGGCGGTGACGCCCCGAGCGTCCTCGACGACCCGCTCCTTGAGCGGCAGGCCGGGGTCGCCGAGCGCCTCTACGACCTCGCGGCGCCCCGCCCCGAGGATCTCTTCGTCATCATCTCCAACTCCGGTGTGAACAAGGTGATCGTGGAGATGGCCCTGCGCGTGAAGGAGCGCGGCCACCGGCTTCTGGCCATCACCTCGCTCGCCCACACCCGCGCCGTTCCGGCCGGTCACCCGAGCGGCAAGAAGCTCGTCGACCTCGCCGACGTCGTCCTCGACAACGCGGCCCCGCGCGGCGACGCCCTCCTCGAACTCCCCACGGGGGGCGCGGTGTGCGCCCTGTCCACACTCACCGGCGCGATGCTCGTACAGCTCTCGGTCGCGGAGGCGGCGGCGCAGTTGCTCGCCTCGGGGGAGCGCCCGCCGGTGTACGTCTCGGCCAATGTGCCCGGCGGCTTCGAGGGCAACCTGGAGCTGGAGAAGCGGTACGAGGGGCGAATTCGCCGTACCGCGAGCTGAGTTGTCGTAGAGGTGCCGTCGTAGAGGTGCAGTGGAGACGAGCGGCCGGAGCCCCCGGAACCGGGCCGCGGCCGCTCGTCGTCGCGCGCGCTGTACCTCGCGAGAGTCAGACGGGAATTGCTGGAATCACCGAGTGATGCTAGACGCGGTGAATGCATCATTCAATGGGGGTTAGCCGGTACTCGGCCAGTACTCACCCAGTACTCACTCAGCCCGTACGGAGCACCGTCGGGCCCTCCTCCGCGATGCGGTCGATCACGGCGGACGGCAGGCCGTCGTCGGTCACGACGGTGTCGAGCCGGTCCAGCTTCGTCACGTTGAACCGTTCCACCGTGCCCCACTTCGTGCTGTCGGCGAGCAGTGCGACCGAGCCGGCGGCCTCCATCACCGCCTGCTTGAGCAGCACCTTGTCCATCGAGAAGCTCGTGATGCCGTGGGCCAGGTCCCAGGAACCGGCGCTCAGGAAGGCGAGGTCGAGGTTCAGTGCTCCGACCGTCCTGGCCGCCAGCGGCCCGCTGCTCGAACCGCTCGACACATCGACCTCGCCGCCGGTGTGGACCGTCTGCACGGACGGCAGTTCGCACAGGGCGAGGACGGCGTGGAAGTCGTTGGTGACGACGGTGAGGTCCTTGCGGCCGACCAGGAACGGCACGACCGACTGACAGGTCGTCCCCGCGTCGAGGAACACCGTCATGCCGTCCTCGACGAGTTCGGCGGCCCGCTGGGCGATGGCCTGCTTGCGGGGCATCTCCAGCGCCGCGCGTGAGGCCCGCTCGCGGGGCGGCACATGCCCGGTCCAGTCCGCGAGCCGTACCCCGCCCTGCACCGAGACCACCTGACCGCTCTTCTCCAGCGCGGTGATGTCCCGGCGCACGGTCATGTGCGAGACGTTCAGCGCCGCGGTCAGGTCGTGGATGCTCAGCACCCCGCTGCCCCTCAGCAGCCGCAACAGCTCCTGATGGCGTTGCTCGGGGATCAGGGGTGCCCTGCTCAATGCGTCTCCTCGAAGCCGGGGTCGAGCGGTGGGTGCACCGGTGACTGGACCGGTGGGTGGTGCGGCGGCTCGCCGGGGGCAGCCTAACTTCGTGTGAGAAGGGGCGTGACAACGTGTGAATTCATGTTCTAACGTGTGCTCCCATGGTAACAAAGTTTAACGCCCTGGAATCAATCACCGGCTCGGGCGCCCTGCTCATCGTCCGCCTGGAGAGCGCCGAGGAAGCCCTCGCCGTCTCGGAAGCGGCGATCGAGGGCGGCATCCGGGCCCTGGAGATCACCCTCTCCGTGCCCGGCGCGCTGGACGTCATCAACAAGCTCTCCGAGCGCTACGGCGACGACGGCATCCTCATCGGCGCCGGCACGGTCCTGGACGAGCACTCCGCGTACGAGTGCCTCTCGGCCGGCGCCCGTCTGCTGGTCAGCCCCAACCTCAACCCGGCGATGCTGACCACCGCCAACCGCTACCAGGCCGTCACGGTCAGCGGCGCCTTCACGCCGACCGAGATCGTCGACACCATGCAGGCCGGCGCCGACATAGTGAAGCTCTTCCCCGCCGAGTTCGGCGGCCCGGCCTACGTCCGCACGGTCCGCGCCCCGCTCCCGCAGGCCCCGCTCATGCCCGCGGGCGGCGTCACCGCCGACAACGTCAAGGAATGGTTCGACGCCGGAGTCGTCGCGGTCGGCGTCGGCAGCTTCGTCACCAAGGCGGCCCGCGCGGACGGCAATTACCGGCACGTCACGGACGCCGCCACGACGATGCTGCGGGCCATCGAGGGAGCGCGGGCGTAACTCCCGCCTCCCGCAAGGCAGTTCCCGCACCGCTCACACCCTCCGCATCCCCCCGCACCACCCGTCCCCAACTCCCCAGCACCCGCACGGTGGTTCAAAGAGGAGCTCACCATGGCTCAGCAGTCCCTCACCCCCGACTCCCTCGACCTGGGCGACACCGCCCGCCGGACCTCGATCCGCATCCGCTGGGTCCTGGTCGCCCTCCTCGTGATCGGCGGGGTCGTCAACTACCTCGACCGCGCCACGCTGAGCGTCGCCAACACGACCATCGCCGGTGAATTCGGCCTCAACGCGACGGAGATGGGCGTACTGCTCGCCGCCTTCTCCTGGCCGTACGCCATCGCCAACCTCCCCGCCGGCTACCTTGTCGACCGCTTCGGCCCCAAGCGGATGTACGCCTGGGCCGCCGGGCTCTGGTCCCTGATGACGATGGTCACGGCCGCCGCACACTCCTTCGGCGTCCTCTACGCCGCCCGGGTCGCCCTCGGGGTGGCCGAGTCCCCGTTCTTCACGGCGAGCCTCAAGGTCAACGAGCGCTGGTTCAACAAGGACGAGCGCGCGCTGCCGATCTCGATCGTCAACACCGGTTCGCAGATCGCCAACGCCATCGCCCCGCCGATCCTCACCGGCCTTCTCCTGGCGGTCGGTTGGCGCGGCATGTTCGTGGCCGTGGGCGCGCTCGGCATCCTCGTCATGCTGGTCTGGCTGCGCGTGTACCGGGACCCCACCCTGCGCGAGCAAGCGATCATCAGGGGCGAGGAGTTGGCGGAGGCCCGCGCGAACGAGCAGGCGAAGCCCGCCAGTTGGGGAGCGCTGTTCCGTCAGCGCAACACCTACTTCATGATCCTCGGCGCCTTCGGCATCTTCTACACCGTGTGGGTCTACCTGACCTGGCTGCCCAGCTACCTCCAGACCTCCCGCGGCCTCAGCCTCTCCGAGACCGGCTGGCTGTCCTCCCTGCCCTACCTCTGCGGCATCCTCGGCGTCCTCTTCGGCGGTTGGCTCTCCGGCCGGCTGATCCGCCGGGGACACTCCGCGGTCGTCTCCCGCAAGGTCCCGATCGTCGGCGGTGCCGTGCTGGCGGCAGCCGCGGTCCTGCCCGTGGCGTACGTCCACAGCACGCCGGTCGCGCTCACCCTGCTCTCCCTCGGCTACTTCGCCGCCCAGGTCCCGATGGGCTGCCTGTGGACGCTGGCCTCCGACATCGCCGAGTCGCACCAGGTGGCCTCGCTTGGAGCGATCCAAAACTTCGGCGGCTTCCTCGGCGCCGCGATGGCCCCCATCGTCACCGGTGCGATCCTGGACGCGACCGGCAACAACTACACGTACGTCTTCCTCGTCGGCGGAGCGCTCCTGCTGCTCGGCGGAATGTCGTACCTCTTCTTCGTGAAGGACCGCCGCGCATGAGCACCGCCCCACGCGTCCACGTCGTGATCGGCCCCGCCGGGTCGGGCAAGACCGGCGTGGCCCGGCTGATCGCCGAGCTGAGCGGCGCCGCGTACATCGACAAGGACACCGCCTGCACCCGCCTCACCGAGGCGCTCCTCGAACTCGCGGGCACGGACCGGAACGAGCGGGACCTCAACCCGTACTACCAGTCCGTCGTGATGGACCTCGAATACGCGACCATCCTCGACCTGGCCGCCGACAATCTGCGGCTGGGCCGCCCGGTCGTCCTGGACGCGCCGTTCGGCCGCTACTTCTCCCAGCCGGACTACCTCGCCGAAGTGACATACCGTCACAACTGGCCGTCCGACGTCGAGTTGGTCGTCGTCCAGGTGCAGGTCGACAAGGACACCGCCCGCGAACGCGTCCGGGCCCGGGGCTGCGCCCGGGACCGGTCCAAGCTCGCCGACTGGGACACGTTCTGGAAGAAGGCCGAGACCAACGAGTGCCAATGGGCGGACGGGCGGCGGCTGGTGTTCGACAACCGCGCCGACGGTGTCACGGCGGACGCGGTCGCCCGCGTGCTGGCAGAACTGGACGGATCGCGCCCCTGACCAGGCAGGCTCAGTCCCGTCCCTGACCGGGCTCAGTCGCGTCGCGCCACCAGCCGGTAGGCGTTCGACACCCCCAGCCGATGCGACAGCCGCTTCACCACGAACCGGTCCAGGAACGTTCCAAGGAGCAGCGCCGGAATCCCCGCGATCAGCACCGCCGCGCGGCCCGTACGGGCCAGCCCTGACGGCGGCTTCGGCAGCCACGGCAGGTTGTCCCGGGGCGCGGCCGTGTCCAGGGCCAGCCAGGTGCCGGCCAGGAGATCGACCGGGTCGTGCGGCTCCGCGTGCTGTTCCGCTACGACCGTGAAGCCCAGGTCGGTGAGGCGGCGGCGCAGGTTCGCGACCGGGATGAAGTGCAGGTGCTGCGGCTGGAGCCACGGCAGCCACCAGCGCCCGAGGAGGCGGGAGTAGCGGCTGTCGGGGTCCGGGACCTCGATCAGGAGGTGACCACCGGGGCGCACGGCCTGGTGCGCGGCGGCCAGTTCGCGCTCGGGCTCCGTGCTGTGCTCCAGGTAGTGGAACATGCTGACGACGTCGTAGTGGCCCGACAGTCCCGGGGCCAACTCGGGGAAGCTGCCCCGATAGCCGCGCTCCACCCGCCCCGCCTGCTCGGCGAGTTCGGCGCCGTCCGTGAAGTCGAGGCCGTCGAAGGTGGTGTCGGGATACACCGTGCGGGCCGACTCGCAGAAGTGACCGTGGCCGGTCCCAACGTCCAGCCAGTTCTTGGGGGTTGGCGAGTGCGGGAGCAGTGACTCCGCGCGCTGCTCGTACATCTTCGTACGGGCCGCGAACGTGTTGCCCAACTGCTTCTCGCCCAGGCCGTCGTAGAAGTCCCGGTAGTAGAACTCCAGCCCCGCCGGGCTCAGTCGGGGGTTCTGGAAGGTGTGCCGGCAGTCCTCGCAGCGGTCCAGGACGAAGGTGCCCGGCTTGTGCTGGATCAGGTCCTTCGTGCGCAGCCGGGTCTTCAGACGGGACGAGTCGCACCAGGAGCAGGTCTCGCGGCGGGGCTCGAAGAAGCGGTCGAGGCCGTCGGCCAGGTCGGCCTGGTAGGTGGGGCGCAGGGCCGCCACCTGGTCATTGCGGCTCGGGGGCTTGGGGTCGTCCTCGTTGCTCACGGGGTCTCCTTGAGGGACGCGCCGGTGGCCAGCAGCTCCAGATGGGTCGCCGCCGCGCGGGTGCCTCCGGCCGCGCGGAACGCCGTACGGATGCGGCCGGCCGCGGCGCGATGGTCGGGTTCGTGGAGTACGGCGTCGATCGTGGCGCCCAATTTCGGTGCGGTGACGCGGCCGAAGCGGACTCGGATACCCGCGCCCGTGCCGGTGACCTGCCCGGCGATCACCGGCTGGTCGTCGCGGATCGGCGCCACGACGAGGGGGACGCCGTGCCACAGCGCCTCGCAGACCGTGTTGTGCCCGGCGTGCGAGACGACCGCGTCCGCCCTTTCGAGGAGCGGGAGTTGGGGGATGGAGGGCAGGACGAGGAGGTCCTTGTCCTGTTCGTCCGGCGTGCCCAACGCGCCGCCCGGGTCCGCGATCACCGCCTGTACGCGGTCCGTTCGCGCCCGCAGCGCCGTCACGCACTCGGTGAGGAAACGGGCGCCCACATCGGTGTTGGCCGTGCCGAGGCTGACCAGGACCAGGGAACGCGCCGGGTCCAGCCAGTCCCAGGGGAAGTCCGGCGCGGCCGGGCGGGGCGCGATCGACGGGCCGACCCAGCGGATCTGCTCGCCCTGCCGTGCTTCGGGGCCCACGAGTTCGGGGGTGCTGAACGCGAGCACCAGGTGCGGGGAGAAGCGTGGGTCGGCGGTGCCTGTCGGGTCACCGATCTCGGCGCGGAGTCCGTGCAGCAACTCGTCCAGCCAGAGGGCGACTTTGGGCATCCCTGCCAGTACGTCCGTGAACTCGGCGGAGGTGGTGGCCGAGGTCGCCCACGGCACGCCCAGCCGCTCCGCCACCAGGCCACCGGCCAGGGCCTGTTGGTCGGCGACGACCGCGTCCGGACCGAACTCCTCGACGGCCGCGGCGACTCCGGGTGCCATCTGCTCGGCGAGCGGCGCGAGAAAGGCCTCCCACAGGAACTTCAGGGCCTCGGGGCCACGGATGTCGGGCGGGCGTACACCTTCGCCCTCACCCGGTACCGGTCCGGCGCACGGGAACACCCGCGCGGACTCGCCCGCGAGCCGCCGCACGAGACCGGGGTCGGGGCAGACCCACGCCAACTCGTGTCCCCGCGACGCCAGTTCGGCCGCCACGCCCGACGCCGGGTTGATGTGGCCGATCAGCGGAGGGACGACGAACAGGAACCGGCTCACCGGACCGCCGCCGCTGGTGCGGACGCCGGCGCACTTGTTTCCTGGCTCCTCGCCCCCTGGATCAAGGAGAGGATGTGCCCGCCGACCGTGCCCGCCGCCTCGACCAGTACGGAGTGCTCGTGGCCGGGGACGACGACGGTCCGGCAGTCGGGGAGTACGGATTCCAGCCAGGGTGCGAGCAGGGCGAGGTCAGAGTCGCCGCCGTAGATGCCGAGCACCGGGCAGTGCACCGCGCCGATCTGATCCTCCGTCAACACACTGCTGGCCGGAATGTCTTGGGAGAGGGAGGTCTCCCGGGCCAGCCGGGCGGCGCCCTTCGCGAGGCGCGCGGTGTTGTGGCCGCGGTTCGCGCTGATCCAGGCGATCGCGTCGTCCTCGTTGTGCGCCAGCTCGTGCCGCACACGGTCCAGGATGCCGCCGAGTTTCGGTGCCCAGGCGGTGGTCGCCGGTTCCGACTCGATGAGGGAGACGCTGGCGGCCCGCTCGGGGTGGCGGGCCGCGTAGCCGAACGCCACTGTCCCGCCGTAGGAGTTGCCGACCAGATGGACCGGTCCAGTCACCTCGATGCGGTCGAGCAGCGCCTCCAGGTCGTCGATGTTGTCGTCCAGGGTATAACCGGTGGCAGGGCGCCCGCTGCGGCCGTGGCCGCGCAGGTCGTACATGACGACATCGACGCCGGCCAGTGCGAACGGCGGCGCGATCGTGAAGTAGTAGCTGGCCAGGCTGTCGGTGAGCAGACCGTGCACGAGCACCGCCGTGGCGGTCACCGGGCGACCGTCGGGCGGGCTCATCCGCTGTACGTGCAACCGGAGTTGACCGGTGTCTACCATCGCCATGGCTCAGCCCGCCTCGGCTGCCTTGAGGCTCTGCACGACATACTCCACGAGCCGGCCGACGGTGAGTTCGATGATCTCGTCGAACTCCATCCCGGCCAGGAACTCGGCGAAGTTGACCTTCGTGCCGTAGTGCTCCTGGAGCAGTCCGGCCAGGGTCACCAGGTCGATGCTCTCCAGCTCCAGATCGCGGTTGAAGGTCGTCGTCATGGTGATCTCGACGTCGTCGACGCCGTACTCGTCCTCCAGCAGCGCGGTCAGCATGCCGGTGAGGTCGGCGAGGACGGTGTCCTCGGTGGTGGGGGTCATCGGTCGTACTCCTCTTCGTGCGCGGGTCCCGTCGTCCAGGCCACGACGTAGGTCCTGTCCGGCAGATTGGGGGGATTGCCGGCCGGCTCGTAGTGCACGGTGTAGGCGCGTTCCAGGCACCCGGACACCAACAGCCGTGATCCGGAGACCACTTGGAAGACGGCGAAGTCACGCGGCCGTCCCCGGAAGCCGGTGCCCTCCGCCTTGGCGACCGCCTCCTTCGCCGCCCAGAAACGGGCGAACCACAGCGCCTCGGACTCACCGGTGGCGGCCAACTGGGATCGCAGGAGCGCCAGTTCCTCCTCGCCGAGTGCGGTGGTGAGGGTGGAGGCGGGGCGTTCTACGACCTCCTCGATGTCGATCCCGGGGCCGGGACCAGGAACATGCGGCCGAACGATCGCGACCGCCGCCTCGGCACGATGGGCCAGCGAGACGTCCAGCGGGGGCAGGGCCCGGCCGTGCAGTCCGGTGACGTACGGGCGGCCCGACTCGTCGTTGTGAACCCGGATCTCCGCCGGAAAGACCGGCCCCTCGCCATGGCTCCACAGCCACTGCCGTACGGCATCTTTCACCGCGATCCGGCCCAACAGCCACTGCCGACGACCGCGCGGCGGATGCTCGGCGTACTGCGAACGCTCCACGCTGCTCAGGGAGTTGCGCATGATGAGGTCACGGGAAGCGAGGTCGGGCCAGCGCTCGTTCAGCAGGGTCCGGCCGCCAGGCCGGGCCTCGGACAGAGTGTTGCGCTCGGGGAAGCGCTCAACGGGCTTGGTCTGCGGGTCGTTGTCGAAGCGCCGGTCCTGCCAGCCGGTCAACTCCGCCCACACCTCGCCGTCGACCGTGAGCTGTACGTCCGCTTCGAGCGCGGTGTCGGTCAGCGAGGTGATCCGCACCAGGCACTCCACCTCCGTGCCAGGGCGCGGATGGGGGCCGTAGAAACGCATCTCGCGCATGCCGACCGGGAAGACCACGGTCCGTTCGGTGCGGGTCGCCATGATCCAGTAGCCGAGGATCTGGCCGACGTTGTCGAGCAGGGCGCCCGGCGCGGGCGGTGTGGTGATCGTGCCGCGTACGTGGCGGTCGCCGATCGCGGTGAGCTCGGTGACTCCCTGGAACGCCGGGCCGTGGAACATCCAGCGCTCGTCGTAGAGATGGGACGCGGTGTGGTCGGGGACGCGTTCGGTGGTCGGGTCCGGGTGGGGGCGCGGTGGGGGTGATACGGCGTGGGCGGGGGCGAGTTCGACCACCCCGCGGGCGTGCGGGCCGAAGGAGACGGCGAGTCGGTCGGGGGTGTCCGCCACCACCCGTACCGGTACGTCGATCGACGGTGTCGCCGTCAGCCAGCGGTCGAACCTCGCGTCGTGCACGGCGACCGCGCGCATGCCCGGGACGGCCCGTTCCGCCGCCTCGATGATGTGCTGGACGATCGTGGTCGCGGGGACGACCGGCCAACGGTCTGCCACGTCCGGCCAGTTGGGGCGTTGCGGGAAGAAGCAGTGGTCCATGAGGTAGGGCATGGACTCGGGGGAGACGTGGACCGTGGTCTGCCATTCCCTTGGGGGAGTGGGGAGTTGGGGTGGCGGGACGGGAGCGGACACCCGGGGCGCGGGGGCGGGCGCGGTGGCGATCGGTGCG
>Ga0307515_10000280_pt1 | contig 125330 bp, 112 predicted proteins | sample 17_EM_MG_FD_194513 | JGI IMG/M metagenome (GOLD analysis project Ga0307515, IMG submission 194513) | Populus trichocarpa ectomycorrhiza microbial communities from riparian zone in the Pacific Northwest, United States - 17_EM | ecosystem: Host-associated > Plants > Roots > Unclassified...
TGGTTATCAACCTATTCCAAAACGATTCGTGGATTGTTAAAATACCTGATAATCCACAATTTAAAGAACGTTTCGGCACAAAGCCACCCGAGGCTGATCAAATTATCAAAGCATACCGGGAGATGGTGAAAAACATCCGCAAAAAATATCCGAAGGCTCAAATCCTTTGCATCCTGGGCAGCATGGATGCCACCAAAGACGGTTCGCCATGGCCCGGATATATCGAAAAAGCGGTTGCAGGCCTAAGCGATAAAGGGATTTACACCCACATGATTCCCTATAAAAATACGCCGGGGCACCCAAGCGCCAAAGAGCAGCAGGCAATGGCTGATGACCTGATAGCGTTTATGGATAAAACGGTTAAATGGTGACACGATTGACAGGATTTTGCAGGACTAACAGGATTTGTAGCCTATTGGATTGTCTTAAAAAGTGCAAATTTTTTGAGGGTCGATGCTTAGCCCTGTGCTAACTCAGTTCGGGATAAAAAATCTTAATTCTTGACTCTTGTTTATTGACTCTTATCAGTAGTTTTGGCTCAACCAATTATTGAACATGAATAAAGTAGTTAGTGGTGCCGATGAGGCCATCCGCGATATTGAGGATGGTATGACCCTGATGTTGGGTGGTTTTGGTTTATGTGGATTGCCCGAAAAATGTATAGCCGCCCTGGTAAAAAAAGGAGTAAAGCAGCTTACCTGCATTAGTAACAATGCCGGCGTTGACGATTTTGGCATCGGCCTGATGCTGAAGCAGCGGCAGGTAAAAAAAATGATCTCCTCGTACGTTGGCGAAAACGCTGAATTTGAACGCCAGCTGTTAAGTGGCGAACTGGAGGTAGAACTGATACCCCAGGGCACGCTGGCAACCCGCTGTATGGCCGCAGGCTACGGTATGCCGGCCATTTTCACCCCGGCAGGGGTGGGCACCGAAGTAGCTATAGGCAAGGAAGTCCGTAATTTTAATGGTAAGGATTACCTGATGGAAATAGCCTTTGATGCCGACTTTGCCATTGTAAAAGCATGGAAGGGAGATACCATGGGTAACCTCATCTATAAATCAACAGCCCGGAATTTTAATCCTGTTATGGCTATGGCCGGAAAGATAACCATTGCCGAAGTAGAGGAACTTGTTGAACCGGGCGAGTTGGATCCCGATCATATTCATACGCCGGGAATTTATGTACACCGGATTTTTCAGGGTGAAGACTATGAAAAACGGATTGAACACCGTACAGTGAGGACTAAGGGATAACGAGTGAAATAATAATAACCCTGTCATGCTGAGTGGTAAAATTTCGCGAGATTGTGAGGGGGGAGTGACATACAAAAATAAAGACTGTCATGCTGAGGAACGAAGCATCTATTAGCGAACTTTTCTGTTGTCAAAGCATGTTGGTTACTATATCCTTCCTTCGTCAGGATGACAAATCTTCGTTATCCTGTAGTTCCTTGCATTGATATAATTAAAAAATCAATTTTATGCTTGATAAAAACGGTATCGCTAAACGCATCGCCAAAGAAATAAAAGACGGTTACTATGTTAACCTTGGTATAGGTATTCCCACTTTAGTGGCCAACTACATTCCCGAAACCATGGACGTGGTTTTACAGTCAGAAAATGGCTTGTTAGGAATGGGGCCTTTTCCGTTTGAAGGGGAAGAAGATCCCGACTTAATAAACGCCGGTAAGCAAACTATTACGATGTTACCCGGCTCGGCCATATTTGATTCGGCTATGAGTTTTGGAATGATCAGGGCCAGGAAGGTTAACCTCACTATCCTGGGCGCCATGGAAGTATCCGAAAACGGCGATATAGCCAACTGGAAAATTCCCGGTAAAATGGTGAAAGGCATGGGCGGGGCAATGGATCTGGTAGCATCGGCAGAAAATATCATTGTGGCCATGCAACATGTAAACAAAGCGGGCGAATCGAAGTTATTACCTAAGTGCACGTTGCCATTAACCGGCGTACATTGCGTAAAAAAAATAGTAACCGAATTGGGGGTGTTTGATGTTTTGCCGCAAGGAGGCTTCAAATTATTGGAACGGGCACCAGGTGTAACTGTAGATGAGATAATAAAAGCGACTGCAGGAAAGTTAATAATAGAAGGGGAGGTTCCTGAAATACAGATGTAAAAAAAAATACCCGTAATGAAGTGCAGTTTATTTAAAAAATATTCGCATCTTACGATTAAGTTATTGCGTATAAATGACAATATTTAATTAAGTTATGATAGATTATCCCGGACTGATACTAATATTCATTTTATTATCCATTACAATGCCCATTTATCTTCTGCCTGCTATTATGGCCCGCGAGAAAAATAACTTTACTTCGGTCTTGTTGTTAAATGTCCTTTTGGGATGGACGGTAATAGCCTGGATAATTTCATTGGTATGGGCGTTAAGGACGGATAAAGATCCACTAAGGTCATACAAACTCAATACCCACAATTGCTGCCCTAAAATTGAAGCCGAACTAACTAAGCTCAGAAACCTGTTCAGGGCCGGCGTAATCACTAAAACTGATTATCATAATGAAACCCGGAAGATTATAGGAAACTAAATAATTTGAAGATTTGAAGATGTCAGGAATATCCGGTTACCGTTATGTCAATGACGTTTGTTAATCATTTTCAAATTCTCAAATCCTCAAATTTTCAAATCAAAACGGCTGTTAATCATTTTCAAATTCTCAAACGGCGAAGCCCTCAACGAAGTTAATCTTCAAATCAAAACAGCTTCTGTCTTAAATTAGCCGATATCTCTTCCGTTACGGCGATAATGTCATCCGCAACATGTGTATTGTTGGTGATTACTTTATCACATTCATCTTTATAAGGCAGCAAGAACTCTTTATAGGCCGGTACAACGTGGTTTACCCATTTGTACATCACATCATCGTGCGAGTAGCCTCGTTCCAGCAAATCGCGTTTAAGGCGGCGCTGAAGGGCTATGTCATCATTGGCTTCAATAAAGATCTTCATATCCAGCATGCCGGCAATCTCTTTAAAGTGCAGTATAAATAAACCTTCTACTATCAGGATTGGTGCAGGCTTTATTTCCAGTACTTTGGGGATGGCATCGGGGTTATTGAAAGTATACTCATGTTTAATGATGGGCTCTTTATTTAAAAGTTTGCCAATATCATCATGAAAGTGCCTGTCATCTATAGTTGCCGGTAAATCGAAGTTATACAGCTTGTTTTCTTCCTTGGTCATGTTATGCGCTACCGGGATATAATAATCATCCTGCGAAACAAGAGATACCTCATCGGCGGTAAAATGCTCCAGGAAACATTTCAGAAAAAAGGTTTTGCCCGATCCGCTTCCACCGGCAATCCCAACAATATAAGGTTTATTCATTCGGGCTTCCGTAGCTGATATTTACGTTAATGCGTTTATCTAAAGCGCCTAATGCGTCGGCGGTGTTCTTGGTCATTACAATGAGCACGTTTTTGGTAGCCTCGCTGTCTGTAAACCGGCCTACTACTTTTGCGTAAGTAGTATGGTTGTTCATAGGGTTGGTAATTTTTATTACCGTGCCTATTGGCGCGGTACGGTGTAAAACCAATTCTTTTTTAGGATCAAGGCTGGTATCATCTATCCAGGTAGCTACACCTCTTTCATTTTTTTCGTACAGGCCAAAACGGTTGGCTTTAAATTTAGCGTCGGCGCTGTCAACAGGCATCCCTGCCGAATCTGCTTTCAGTCCATCCTGCTTGGCTACCGGCCTTTCTTCAGGTGGCATGCCGGTGCGTACTTTAATTATCTGGTCGGCCTTTAAATCATCCGAACTTAAGTTATTGAGGCTCCTGATATCTTCAACCGAAGTATTAAATCTTTTGGCAATAGCAAATATTGTTTCGCCGGCCGATACCTTATATTGCTGTACATTGTCCATGTTTACGGCAGCACTTGGTTGTGCTGTTGCCGGTGCCGGAGCAGCCGGTTTTGGCGCTGTTGCAACCGGCTGCTGAACCACCGGTGCAGGCTGTTGCGTTATGGGTTGTTGAACAGCCGGCGTTTGTACAGGTGTTTTGGTAACAGTTGGCTGCACTTGCGGCTTTTGTTGTACTACTGCCGGTTGTACAGCAGGTTTTGTTGGTTGTACAGTTGCAGCGGTTTGCGTTTCATTAAATGGCAGATCGGTAGGTACTTTAATAGTGCCGCCAATTTTAAGCGGTGCATTGTTGTTAAACTCGATGATAGCTTTCGGGCTTACTTTATAGCGCCTGCCTATCGAGTAATAGTTGTCTTTTGGGTCTAATTTGTGGAGGATAACTTTTTTGCCGTTCTGGTTTTCAACACCGATAGAATCTTTGGCGGTGTGGGCAAAAAGGGATGCAGAAATGGTGATTAAGGGAGCGATCAATAAAAGGACCTTTAATTTCATAATATTTTATAATACAGTACTTTATAAATTTAAAACTATTAATTCTGATCTGTTTTTAAGATAGATCAGCTTATCATTATGTACTACAAACGCCTCGGGTTGCAATTTTTGTATATCGCTTTGCAACAAATCGTGGTAAACAGTTGCGCCTTCATCGTCAAAAATATAAAGGTGTTGCTCAAGTTGCCCGGCCAAAAACGTGTGCAAAGATACAATTCTAAAATTATTGTGCTCCAGGTAATGCACGGTATTTCCGTAGGCGGCAACACTGGGGGGCAAACTTTTAAAAGTTTGCGCCGGTAACGTGCGCGGGCTTACAATATGGTTATTTAAACCGATATCAATAACAGCTTGGTAAGTTCTCACTATTCCCCCGGTTTTAGTATCGGCCAGCACGAGCTTTGGGGGCTGTATTTGAGTATTGTAAACCACCGGGCCATTTACCGACAGATGATCAAATGCCAAAGTATAATTACTCCACAATGTTTTCCCGGTGCGGCCATCTATAGCGGTCAGCCCCTTATGTGCCGGACCTTTTTCTGATTGATAATTGTGCAGCAGAAGTACCCCGTCATATGCTGTCTCGATGCCTGTAAGCCATCGTTCGGGCGTAGTAAAACCTTCAAAATTTGCGATGCCGTTTTCCAGGCTGATGGATGTAAATGATACCATTTTATCCCCGCTGTTACGTACCTCCAGGAATATAGTATTAGTTAACCCATCAATCTCCATGCGCCAAACGGGCGATTTACACTGATATTGAATGAACGGTAGCAACTTTGTCATAAAGTGTGTAAATATGCTTAATATCTTCAAAACTGTGTTAATTTTACCAAACATTGCTGCCAGCGCAGTGTTAAAAACACAAAATCACCACTACTATGAATGCAGAAGAAATTAGCTTAGAAGAAACAAAAGTAAAACCAGTTGTCGACCATTTAAATGATCTTTTGGCAAATTACCACATCCATTATCAAAAACTACGCGGATGCCATTGGAATGTAAAAGGCCCAAGTTTTTTTACCTTACACCTTAAGTTTGAAGAATTGTACACCGCCGCCTTGCTCACTATTGATGAACTGGCCGAAAGGATCTTGTCGTTAGGTAAACCGCCATACAGTACTTTCAAGGATTATATCAAGACCTCGCAAATTAAAGAGATCCAAACCATTGGTTTAAAAGATACTTTGATGGTAAAGGCTATTATAGACGATATTGCCGCCCTGATAGCCAAGGAAAGGGAGATTTTAGATATCACTGCCGAAGCAGGTGATGATGGTACCAACGATATGGTAAACCGCTTTATGCAGTTTAACGAAAAAAATACCTGGATGCTCCGCTCGTTTGTGAACGAGGATTAAGGAGGAAAATAAATTTTGTGCCGTACGAATACCCACCACGTACGACCTGAAAAAATGGGGATGACGTGTTGGCTTTGGAGCATCACACCAACCATGTCATTGAACGCAGCAATCGCGAACTGTACAGGTCCACCCTATATAGGTCGCGATTGCTTGTATCAAATAGCAAGTATCTTTTCAAGGATAGTATCAAGTAGTAAGTATCAAGATTTTTCAAGGATAGTATCAAGTAGTAAGTATCGAGTATCAAGATTTTTTGACTTTCGGATTAGCCGATGTTTGCAGCTGTCTTGATACTTGATACTCGTTACTTGCTACCAGAACGCAGCTGTCTTACTACTTACTACTTATGACTCAATACTTGCTACTTCTCGTTGGTATTCGCCGCTAAGTTCGTCGGCACTTGGTCCGTAGCTGCCGGGTATCGGGATGTTTAGCAGGCGCAGGTATACGCCTAACTGGGCGCGATGGTGCACAAGCTGGCAAAAAGCTACCCTGATTACTTCGGCTTTGGTATAGTTCTGCAATATCACATCGCCATTGCTTAGTGTCCATGGTTTCAGCAGTTCTTCTTCGGTTATGTTTTGCAAGGCTTCTTTGCCTTTCGCTACCGATTGTTCCAGCAAATCCAATAAACCCTGGGCGTCTTCAGCTTTAGGTGGATTGTAAGGAGTTGTGGCAAAATTTAATCCGTCGGTGTACGCGGCCAGGGCAAGCCAGTTTGGTAAATCCACTATGTGCACGGTTAGGTCTTCAATAGTCATGCTTTTAGGGTGCGGTTGCCATTCAAATTTGTCGGCGGGTACAATTTCAAGCATTTTGCGGGTGGTTTGGGCTTCCAGCTCCAATTCCTTTAATAACATTGGGATAATATTCATAGCGTTTTTGTTTTTGATTATGATTCAAAGTAACAACCCGCTTGTGACAACCCTATGTCAGCAGGATTTTATAAAGTTTAATTTATTTTATTCCATCTGCTATTGTTAAAAAATCCCAGCTTAGCCTATATTAGTACGGGTTTTAAACCTGTATTTATGAAAAAAATTACCCTGCTTTTATTACTGTTAAATTTTACCGCTTTCGCGCAATCACCCAAAAAAGCTATTATCGTACTTACTTATGATGACGCCTTGCCATCGCAACTGGATATAGCATTACCACAATTAGATTCTTTGGAGCTTAAGGGTACGTTTTTCCTTACAGGATATATAACCCAGGTAACCATTCCCCGGTGGCGGCAGGTAGCCTTAAAAGGGCACGAACTGGCTAATCATAGTCTTTACCATCCCTGTTTAATTACTTCGGTAAAAGGCAACCCGGCAAATAACTCGGCCAACTATTCGGTGTTCATGATCAAGCGCGAAGTTGCCGAAATGAATAATCTCCTTTATGCCGTTGACGGAAAGCCCGGCACGCGTACTTATGCCTATCCCTGTACCGAAATAGCCGTTGGCGGTGTAAAATACGCCGACTCTTTGAGCGTAGCGGGCATTATCAAGTACGCGCGTATTGGTGGCGGCGCCAATGCAATTATAACCGATTTTAAAAAGCTCGACCCAATGCAGGTTCCAGCCTGGGGAGTACAAGGCGGCGTTACCGGCGAGGAATTGATTGCTTTTGTTAAAAAAACGCAGCAGAACGGTGGCCTGGGCATATTCATGTTTCATGGGGTAGGTGGCGATTATATAACTACATCGGCCGCAGCCCACAAACAATTATTGCTTTACCTAAAGCAGCACCAGGACGAAATTGAAGTGCGCACCTTCCAGGATGCGCTGGACATTGTTAAGGCCATCAATTAAAAAGTAATTTGATTATTGGGTTGCTCCGCTTGGCTTTCCAGCCAAAGACGGACGGGGTTGCCAATGCGGCAATCAATTAATATAATTGGCAACCAATCATAAACCATGAAACCAATTTTACTTTTTTTATTTGCTGTTTTGCCGGCAATATGCATGGCACAAAAACCTACAGCCGAAAGCCTGACTGCCGAATATTTAACAAACCCGATAGGCATCGACATCACCCATCCGCGGTTGAGCTGGAAAATTAATACTACACAAAAAAACACCCTGCAACAAGCATATAATATTTTAGTTGCTGCTGACGCTTCCTTTTCCTCCTCAAAAGTGGTTTGGAACACGGGTAAGGTGATGTCTGATTCATCTGTATTTGTTACTTATAATGGCGCGGCGCTAAAATCGGCAACGCGCTATTATTGGCGGGTAAAAGTTTGGGATAACCACGGCAATACATCCGCCTGGAGTAAGCCTGCTTATTTTGAAACCGGATTGCTAAACACCAGCGACTGGACGGCCAGTTGGGTGCAGCCCAAACAGGATAGCGCGCGCAAAATGCCCGCGCTGATGCTGCGTAAACAGTTTTCTGCCTCAAAAAAAATCGTATCCGCCAGGGTTTACGTCACAGCGCACGGGCTTTATGAACTATACCTTAACGGCCGTAAAGTAGGCGATCAAGCCCTTACACCCGGCTGGACGGAGTATAAAAAACGCCTGCAATACCAGGTATATGATGTTACCGCTATGCTACAGCCAGGCGATAATGTAATTGGCACCATGATAGGCGACGGGTGGTTTAAAGGCACTTTGGCTTATTTGAACAACTGGGGGTTCTGGGGCAAAAAGCTGGCCTTATTATGCCAGCTGCAAATAACTTATGCCGATGGAACTACTGAGAATATAAACTCAGATGGTTCATGGAAAGGTACCCAAAACGGCCCCGTAACACTTAATGGCATTTACGATGGCGAAAACTATGATGCCCGTAAGGAGTTAGCCGGCTGGGATAGCAAGGGGTTTAACGACGCGGCATGGTTACCGGTAGATGTAGCCAATAATATTACCAAAAGCACATTGGTAGGGGTACAGAGCGTGCCGGTGCATAAAATTGCCGAACTTAAGCCCATAGCTATTTTTAAAAGCCCCAAAGGTACGCAGATTATTGATTTTGGACAGGATATGACAGGCTGGATAAGGCTAAAAGTGAGCGGCCCGGCCGGTACCACAGTAACCATAAGGCACGCCGAAGTACTTGATAAATTTGGCGAGTTTTATACTGCCAACCTGCGCACTGCCGCCGCTGCTATTAATTATACACTTAAAGGCGATGGGTTAGAAGTGTTTGAACCGCATTTTACCTTTATGGGTTTTAGGTATATTGCTATTGAAGGTTTCCCCGGCGAGATTAAGCCGGAGAATTTTACGGCTGTAGTAGTCCACTCGGATATGCCGGTTACAGGGGAGTTTACCTGCTCAGATACGATGATCAATAAATTGCAGCACAACATTCAATGGGGGCAAAAAGGCAATTTTTTAGATATCCCTACTGATTGCCCGCAACGTGATGAGCGCCTGGGTTGGACAGGCGATGCGCAGGTTTTTTCGCGCACGGCAGCGTTTAACATGAATGTGGGCCCGTTTTTTGCCAAATGGATGAAGGATGTAGCCGCCGATCAGTTCCCCGATGGCGGGATCCCTTTTGTGGTGCCAGATGTTTTGCAAACTAATCGCACTACATCGGCAGGCTGGGGCGATGTGGCTGTTATTGTGCCATGGACAATGTACCAGGTTTATGCCGATAAACGCATCCTGCAAACCCAATATCCCAGCATGAAGGCTTATGTTGATAAGATCATTAAAAAGGCCGGCGACAGCCATATCTGGCGTGGAGGCAGCGTTTTTGGCGATTGGCTGTTTTACCGTCCCGGCATCTATGATTTCTCGGAGCCAAACGGTTATACCAACCCCGATATGATAGCTACCGCTTTTTATGCTTATTCGTCAAAGCTGCTAAGCCAGGCAGCCGGCGTTTTGGGCAATGCTGCCGACGAAAAAAGATACAACGATGTTTTTGAGGATGTAAAAAAAGCATTCATCCATAACTATATGACACCCACGGGCCGCATTTTTGCCGATTCGCAAACAGGATATGTACTGGCATTAAAGTTTAACCTGGTGCCCGATAGTTTAAAAAGCAGGGCGGCAGCTTACCTGGTTGAGGATGTACGCAGCCGTAATAACCACCTGTCAACCGGCTTTTTAGGTACACCTTACCTGTGCCAGGTATTATCGCAAAATGGTTACACTAAAGTGGCCTATGACCTGTTGTTGCAAAAAACGTATCCATCATGGCTATACCCGGTAAAAATGGGCGCTACTACCATTTGGGAACGCTGGGACGGAATTAAAACCGATAGTACCTTCCAGGACAAAACCATGAATTCCTTTAACCACTACTCGTACGGGGCAGTTGGCGATTGGATGTACCAGCATGTTACGGGCCTGCAAATTGGTAAACCAGGGTATAAACATATTTTGCTAAAACCCGAGCCCAGCGCTAAATTTAGCTTTGCCAAAGCAACCTTTGAAACTATGTACGGCCAGGTACTTTCTGAGTGGGAAGTTAAAGATGGCACCATGCGGGTGCATGTTAAAATTCCTGCCAATACTACCGCAGCGGTAACGCTACCCCAGGCACATCCCGAAGATGTAAAACAGGATGGCAAGCCATTAACAGGCGCAGGCAACGATGCCAACGGTACAACAGTGCAGCTTGGCTCCGGCGATTATACGTTTAACTATCCGTGGGTTGTAGTAAAAGAAAAGATAGTTGCTAAATAAAAAATTGATAAATTGTTTGATTATATTTATTGAACAATATTTATGATCAAATACTTAAATTGCAAAGGATCAATACTACTCTTGCTGCTGATACTTACCGGTAAGTGTTATGGCAATATCAATGCCATCGATTTTACAAAAATAAGTACACCCGAAAACCTTAGCCCTAAAATTAAATTTTTACAGGATAACCTTGGTTTATATGATCACTGGGTGCACGAATGGAAAGCCGATATAAAAAAGGAAGTTGTTGTTAAAAGTCTGTCGTCGCTGTATGATGATCTGGATAAACAAACCGGTAAAAATTTAGAAACTACATTGCTTTTGGGCGATGTGGCTCATTATTTGTATAATATGGAGTTGGAGCCATACTATAAAAAAGCCCTTGGTAACTATTTAAAAGCAACTGAAATAGCACCCGGCGATTTTCGTGCCTGGTGGTTTTTAGGAAATCACTACGCTATGTCGGCGCAATCTGTAAAGGGAATTGCCGCGTATCAGTCGGCATTAAAAATCAATCCTCAAATTACTAACGGTTACTTTTGGTTTGATTATGCCTTCGCCTCAACCATGGCAAATATGCCGGCTACATCAAAATACGCCATCACGCAGTCAATCAAAATATTGGGTGGTAATAACAGCGTAAGCGAATCTATGCGCCGAAACCTGGAAAAAATTTTAAGACAACCACCCGCCGATACCAGTTTAACGGTTAATGATATATGGGCATTAGCGGGCAAGCGGGATAATAAAATTATAATCACCAATAGGGTGGTGGGTACACGCCTTGTAATTGATAGCACATGGCGAATTGTGCCAAATGCCTATCAAAATGGCGCTACGGCCATTACGTTTATGCCAACCCCAATTATAAACAAAGTTAACAACCAGAGCATTGATTATAGTATATTGGTAATGGCCCGGAAACTTAAGGAAGGGCAAACGTTGAATGATTTTATAAACCCTTTTTTTAAACCAGAGTATAAAGCCAGCCCCGTTAAGCTTACTACCAAATATAACGACTGCATAGCCTACGAAATTACCGACCCGGAAATATATGAATCCATTGGCGGCGGCCGCATATATATGATGGCCATAGCCAGAGACGAACCCGGACAACCCGGAATGTTACTGGAAACCGCAGATACCTTCCCGGCTGGTAATGGTAAGATAGCGAATTATAGAGTAGAGCAGCACTACTCGCGTATAAAAGGTAAACTTTACTACCTGGTGCTGTTGGATAGCTGTGGCTATATTCATGACGAATCGCTGGCGGTTTTTAAAGATTTCATAGAAAACGGCTTGTTAATAGAATGAATTTTGTGTACTGGTAACTATTTTCTGGTCCGCTTACTATTATCATACATATAAGGCAGACTCCAATGTTAATGGCGATGTCAACACCTGGTAATTAGGTTTCTAATCGTTTGTTTTTGATAGTTTATCTACCCCACCAACTGGTTAAATAACCGCCTCAATGTCAATTCGGCATCTTTGCATAGGCCCGGATGTACTTTTGATGATTGCACCACAGTGCTGCGTGTAGCAGTAAGCCATCTAAAGCGGGAAGCTATATCCAGTTTGGCAATGGGGCCTGCATCCGGAGCGCCATGGGCTATTTTTTCGAATGATTTAACGTTATCTTTAAGGCAATCTATATCCAGGCCGGGTGCAAAAGCCGCTATCCGGGCTTCATCTATTGATACAATTGCTTTTAAAAACTTCTGTTTGGGGCAATAAAGTATCACGCCAATATTTACAAATTCCTCGCGCTCTACCCTGGGTACAACGCGTATTACGGCGTACTCAAATAGTTGATCGGGCATTTTTTGCTTCGGTTACAAATATCGCTGATGATGCAATACGGGTTAATAAAAATTGGGCATAAACTTCCCTGCGTTCGGCCGGTGTACCATTTTCAGAGTCGTCAGTCAGCCAATCATCGGGAATTAGATTAACAATATCGTAAATGCGTGCAGGCGTTAATATGGCCTTAAATTCGGTGTCCACCTCATCCAGTTCAGATGCCTGCGGAAGCAGCACATGGTCTTTGACTTGCACAAACGGCCTTTTTGCCGATTCCTGCCAGTTGTGCCAGGAGTGGTGAAAATACAGGGCCGCGCCATGGTCAATAAGCCACAGCTCTTTATGCCACATCAGCATATTGGTATTGCGGGGCGTACGGTCAACATTAGTCAGCAGGCAATCAAGCCAAACTATTTTAGATGCCAGTTTTGCATCTAAAGTATTAACAACCGGGTCGTAAGTAATGGCTCCTGATAGGTAATGCAAAGCAAGGTTAAGCCCTACACTGAATTTGAGCAGATCCTGGATCTCCTCGTCAGCCTCAGACCGGCCAAAAGCTTCATCAAGATTGGCAAATACCAGTTCCGGCACTTTTAAGCCCAGCAGGCGAGCTATCTCACCGCCAATAAGCTCGGCTATCAAGGCTTTTACGCCCTGGCCCGCGCCGCGGAATTTAAGTACATATAAAAACTCATCGTCGCCCTCGGCAATGGCCGGCATCGATCCGCCTTCGCGCAGTGGCGTTACATATCGTATCACCTTAATGGTGCGGAGTTGTGGTTGAGTGTAATTCATCTTTCGGCCGAAAATTAGGGCAAATTTATGATAAATAGGTAAGGCTATATTTTATTTCCGTCATCCCAAAGATAAATCCTATTTTGGCCGATAACATGATGCAGGCATATATATTAGGTATTGATATTGGAACAGGCAGCACCAAGGCTGTAGCAGTTGCCTTAACGGGCGAGGCATTAGGCGTTACCCAACAACACTATGATATTGATAGCCCCGAACCGGGCTATAGCGAACAAAACCCGTTAATTATTTGGGATGCATTTGTAAAGTGCATGCAGGAAATAGTTGCTAAGATAGGTTACGCGCCGCAGGCCGTCAGTTTTAGTAGCGCTATGCATAGCACTATCCCGGTTGACGAGGCGGGTATGCCATTGGCCCCAATGATTACCTGGGCCGATGCACGCGCCGAAAATATAGCACAGGATTTAAGGAATTCACAAAAAGGGGAGGAGATATATCGAATTACGGGTACACCAATTCATGCCATGTCGCCGCTATGTAAGCTCACCTGGTTGCAAAAAAATAACACCGGTTTGTTTACGCGAGCCCATCGGTTTATATCGATAAAAGAGTTTATTTGGTACAAGCTTTTTAATAGTTTCCAGGTTGATTATTCCATTGCGTCGGCCACCGGCCTTTTTGATATTTTAAAGCTACAATGGAGTAATGAGGCATGTGAGTTGGCGGGTATTACTGCCGAAAAATTATCGCAGCCCGTAAATACCACTTATTACCGGGATGATTTGGATGCGGTTACAGCAAACCTGCTTGGTGTTGCCGCCGATACCGGCTTTATTATTGGTGCAAGCGATGGTTGTTGTGCAAATTTAGGCAGCCATACCACGGGGCCGGGTATTGCGGCGCTCACCATTGGCACCAGTGGGGCTGTGCGTATTACCAGCCCGGTACCGGTTTATAATTACCAGGGCATGACCTTTAATTACCTGCTAAACCAAAATACTTATGTATGCGGCGGAGCAGTAAATAATGGCGGCATTGCGATAAACTGGCTGCTGAAAAATTTTTTGCAAAAAGAAAACCTTACTGCTGCCGATTATGATGCTTTATTTAACACCATTGAAACGGTACCGGCAGGCAGCGATGGCCTTTTGTTTTTGCCCTACTTATACGGTGAGCGGGCCCCCCTTTGGGATACCAAAACCAGCGGCGCTTACATAAATATCAAGCCAGCCCATACCCAGGCCCATTTTTTAAGGGCCGCACTTGAGGGGATTTGTTTTGCCTTGTATGATGTACTTAAAACTGTAGAGGATGCCTCGGTTAATATTACCCAGGTAAACATTAGCGGTGGTTTTGTAAGCTCGGGCACCTGGACACAGGTGCTGGCCGATATCACCGGTAAAAAACTGGTAGTGCTGCAACCCGAAGATGCATCTGCTGTAGGTGCTGTTTACCTGGCTATGCAGGTGCTTCATCCTGAAATTTATGACCGGCTAACCCGCGTTAACAGCGAAACTATCATCCATCCTGATCAACAAAACCATGAATTGTATAACAGATCGTTCGTTGTTTTTAAAAAGCTTTACCACGATTTAAAAGACACCATGCACCTGGTTAATGGCATGGGTATTTAAAAGTTTTTGGGATATTAATGCATTGAAGTTGCATTTGTATTTTGCGGGCAAATGAAATTAAATGTTTTAGGCTATTTAAAACCCAGCGCTTTGGTAAAACGATAGCAACAGTAAACAATAACCGGGGCTGCCAATACATCCATTGTGTAATGAATATGTTGAACGAGCAGCAGGAACATCAAAACAATAGTGGCTGCAATTGCTACACGTTTATCGCTTTTACGTTCAAGGTTCAGATAAATCAAAAACAGTGTTGATGTGTGGCCCGAAAAGAAAAGGTCTTTGGTAATTGCAGCATGCCCGTAAAAATAGCCGGTAAGCGGATCAACCAATGGTATAAGGCCCGCAGGCGGATCTAGGTTTACAAGGGTTAAGGTTATAAAGCGTGCAATGCAAACAAAAATCATCGTCCAAAGGTAGGTTATACCTAAATCGGGCTTGTAAAGCGTCCTGATCACCATCAGAATACCCATCCCCCAGATTATTGCAAAAATTGGTATCGAAACGTCGGCGGCTGGTAAATTTGCCAATACCCAGTCATGTACTATTATGCCATGACGTTGTTCAATCGCTTTAAAAAATGAGGGCATAATGTTAATGATCGCCACAATAAGCATAGTGCCGATGATAAGCCTTACACGTTTTAAGCTTGTATTAAAGGCGGTTTGCCAGTTAAGTTTTATTCTATATAGGGTAATCTGGGTCAAAATTAAATCAGGGAAATGGTTTGCAAAGGTAATTATTGACGCCGTTATTAAAAATATGTTACACCAGTATTAAAATAATTACAAAACATAATATAAATTAAATGCAGGTTTGTTGCATTTAATTTATATTTGCCGCATGGATCATCATAAAACCGCGGCAAGGATAGATAGTATTGGCATAACAGCTTCAACTTTATGCGCCATTCATTGCGCGGTTGTGCCGTTAATATTTACCAGCCTGCCATTTATTGGCCTGGGTTTTTTGGCATCGCCGCTGGTAGAGTGGGGGATGATTGCTTTTGCGCTGATGATAGGGTTGTATTCGATAGGTTTGTCCTATCTGCGCACCCATAGGCGGCCGCTACCGGTGGTTTTATTGATCATGGGCTTTGCTATAATTGTGCTCGGGCATATCTTTTTAAGCGGCCTTATTGAGGGGTTTGTTGTGCCAACCGGAGGGCTGGCGATTGCCGGGGCGCATTTTGTAAATTATAGGAGTGTAGTAGCCTCAACTAAATCCTCTTCAAAAGAAAGGGACTTTGATTTACACGATTGTTTCAAACTCAACTCATAATCCTTTTCTTAAAAAAGGGTGAAAGCAGTACTAAAAACCTAATTCGCCATGCTCCACAACAGCCGAATCACAGATGTAAGTAGGGACGATACCTGTGGCATTAATACGATTTTCGGCATCAACCGCCTGGGTGTTGCCCGATAGTACCAAAACAGTATCCAAACCAAATTTATTGCCACCCAAAATATCGGTTTGCAGTGTATCGCCAACCATTACGATATCTTTTTTGCTGATTGGCCCCTGCTCGCGCAGCAAATCATAGGCAAACATAAACATCTGCGAATCTGGCTTACCAAAGCGGATGAACTCCTTACCTACAATTTTTTCAATCATATGGGCAATCCCGCCAATGGCTATTGATACATCATGTTTACTTAAAGGGTAGGCATGATCTGTATTGGCAACTATGGCGGGGATGGTTCGTTTGCGCAGTATGTTTACGGTTTTATTCAAATCCTCAAACCAATTAAAGCCCTCATCATCTAAAAAAACCAGTGCATTTACCCTGTCAATATTAGAGGCATCAATCTGGCTTACCGGTAGGGTATGCAACCCCGAACTATCAATATAATGCGCAGAGTCCGGCGTGCCCAGGTAAGCTACAATACCATCGTTCACCTTCAGGTCAAGGTACTCTTTGGTAAGCATACCCGATGAGATGATTTTGTCCGGAGTGATGGCAAGCAGGCCCTTACTATTGTACGATTCTGCCAATTGGGCCGGACTGCGCGAGGCATCGTTGGTAACAATGTAATAATCTTTTTTTTGCTGATCCAGGTAGGCAAAAGTATTTTCGATGCCCGGCAACAGTCCCTTGTAGTTTTTTAGTACCCCAAATGCATCAAAAAAAACAACTTTGTACCTGTCTATTATAGATTTAAAGTTGTCTATTCTGTTCATGCTGGTATGTAATTTAATTGGGTTGCAATATGGTTAAATATAAACTGATTGTTTATTTTAATTTCAGCGCTTCTATGATCTTTTCTGCATCAAAATCCCTGTCTACAGAAGGTAAGTAAATATTAAATGCTTCGGTTTGTAATTTTTGCGCGTATTGTTCGCTAAAAAAGTGCTTCCCGTCCTTAATTACATAGTTAAGGATAAAAAAACGGTAGGCTTCTTTCATAAAACGGATCTCATCGGCAGTAAGCGGGTTCACTTTATGGTATTCTTTCAGAAACATGATAAAGCGGTCTTCCATCATGGTGTTAATAACGTAGCTGAATACCGTACGATCGCCGATATCAGACACCACGCGGCTGAAAAAGTAAAAATCAAGCACGCGGTAGCTCATCCGGAACCAGTCATAATCCCAGCGGGAATATAATTCAAGGCCCGGGGTTACCGAGAAGTTGCCGATATTCCAATCGATGAAAACCGGGATGATCTCGAAAGAACTCATATTGTATTTCGACCGGTTTTTCATGAAGGTTTCGCAATGGTACTTCAAAAAATCGGCCTGCATGGCTGTACCAAATTGTTTCTCGTTGGTTTCCAGCTGATGCATCAATGATGAAATATCGGTACGTAATGTTTTTGATGATTTGGGAAGCACATTTTTAACCCTTGAACAAGCTTTATGAAACTTACCCACTTGTTGCCCAAGCTTTTTTATCTGGTTGTCATCCAGGCGGCGTGGCAGGCGGTTTAGTATACGCGTTGGGTTATAAAATACTACCCACGCATCGGTTTTACCATGCTTATAATGATATATATATACCCTGTTGTTTTTAAGCAACGAGCGGGCAAGTAAATTTTCAAAAGGATAAAGCAGGTTATTGGCTAAGGTTTGGATGATGCGGTGATCCTCTTTAAAGTGCTCAAACTTACCAAAATAAGATAGTTTGGCAATAATGATGTCGTCGTCATCAAAGGTAATACGATATACATGGTTGGTAGATACCATGGCGCTGATGTCCTCAATAAGCTTGATAGTTTTGGACGCGTCATAACCTTCCCATGCTTTTTTAACAATTAAAGAAAAGTCCATTTACATAATTTAGGCTACAAAGATTAGATAATAAAATGGAATAAGGAATGTGATTTGCATATTGTTTTATCGGTGATGGAATAAACAGTTTCTTTTTCTGAACCGGAATTTGTTGAATTGGGGAATTAATAGAATTTCTGAAAAGTAACCAGGCATCCTGTTAATTCTATAAATTCGTTTAATTACGGTTCAGAAAAAGAACTATATTACCTCAAAATACCTCTTCAATTCCCAATCAGTAACATGTTTAGCATACTGACGGTGCTCCCACAGGCGTGTTTGGGTAAAGTGCTCAACAAAGCCTTCGCCAAACAGCTCTTTGGCCAATGGCGAATTTTGCATATCTGTAGCGGCATCAAACAGGTTTTTGGCTAATACACCATTGCTTTTATCTTCGTAGCCATTACCTACAGTAGGTTGAATGTTTAGTGGCAGCTTGTTTTTTATGCCGTATAAACCGGAGGCCAATGCCGCCGCTATAGCCAGGTAAGGGTTGGTATCTGAGCCGGGGATGCGGGTTTCTAACCGGGTATAGCCAGGCGTGGTATTAATAACGCGCAGGGCTGTAGTGCGGTTATCCATCCCCCAGGTAATGGTGGTTGGTGCCCAGGCGCCTTCAACCAGGCGTTTGTAACTATTAATTGTTGGCGCGTACATGGGCAATAAGTGTGGCATACAATGTAGCTGCCCCGCCAGGTAATGCTTATGCAGATCGCTCATTTTGTTTACATCATTACCATTGTAAAACAGGTTTTCGGCTTTGTCTTTAGTCCAAAGGCTTTGGTGGATGTGGCCGCTGCAGCCAGGCAGGTTTTCGTTCCATTTGGCCATAAATGAAGCCATTATGCCATGTTTGTAAGCGATCTCCTTAACCGCTGTTTTAAATAGTACAGCTTTATCGGCTGCGGCCAAAACCTCGTCATGGGCAATGGCTGCCTCATAAACGCCGGGGCCGGTTTCGGTATGTAAGCCTTCTATCGGGATATTAAATTGGGTAAGCAGGTTAAACAGGTCGTAATAAAACTCGCTGTTTTGCGATGTGCGGAGTATAGAATAGCCAAACATCCCCGGCGTAAGGGTATTAATATTAGTAAAACCTTTATCATTAACGGATTGCGGTGTTTCCCTGAAGTTAAACCACTCAAATTCCTGCGCAAATTCGGCATGATAGCCCATCTCCTGACATTCTTTAACTATCTTTTTTAACAGGCTGCGCGGGCAGGCCGGCAGGGCAGTGCCATTAGGGTCGCTGTAATCGGCCAGAAAGAAGGGGATGTTATCCTGCCACGGAATGTTTCTTAAAGTGTTTAAGTCAATGCGGCACAGCTTATCCGGGTAGCCCGTATGCCAGCCGGTAAGCTGCACATTATCATAGCAGGCATCATTGCTGTCCCATCCAAAAACAACATCGCAAAAACCATAACCACTTTGCAGGCCTTCAATGAATTTTTTGGGGTGGATTACCTTGCCCCGTAAAACGCCATCAATATCGGCAAAGGCGAATTTTATTTTCTGGATGTTATTTGATTCTATATAGGTTTTAATCTGTTCGGTATTCATGGTATAAGTTATAAGGCTGGTTTCAGTTGAATAATATAGCCATTACGATGTAAACATAAAAAAATGCCTTTGGTGTTTGCAAATATTCATACGGTTTTGCTGTTACCTTTGTTAGGCAGTTTTATGATATGGCTACAATTAACCGGTATTTATTTGTTTACGGAACTTTATTAGCAAATGGTAATCCTTATGCGGCTTACCTGCAACAGCATTGCAAGCTGATTGGCGAAGGTAAATTCAAGGGGCGGCTTTATGATATTGGTAATTATCCGGGAGCAATAAATGATATCGAAGATGATCATTTTGTTTATGGCAGCATCTATTTGATGGATGATGCTATAAAAATTTTGAGTGTTATTGATGAATATGAAGGAATAGGTGCAAATGAGCCCGAACCACATGAATATACCAGGAGCCTGGTTAATATTGAGGCAGAAAATGGAATTGTTACCTGTTGGGTTTATATTTATAAATGGCCGCTTGAGGGGAAGTTTCAAATAATGAATGGCAATTATCTGCAGTATCTCAAACAAAAACAATAGGGCAAAAAAAATCCCCTGATCTTTTAAAACCAGGGGAAGTTAATGGTATATAAGGGGGATTAAACTTTAGCTGTTTTTACAGTTTTAATAATCACCGCTGCAACTTTGTATGGATCGGCAGCCGAGTTAGGGCGACGATCTTCCAGGTAACCACTCCAGTTGTGCTCAACTGCGTAAAGTGGGATACGGATAGAAGCACCACGGTCAGAAACGCCATAGCTAAAGTCGGTAATAGAAGCCGTTTCGTGTTTACCGGTTAAGCGCTGATCGTTATCAGCACCGTATACAGCGATACACTCGGTAACTGCAGGACGGAATGACTCGCAGATAGCTTCGAAAGTAGCTTTGCTGTTTGCAGTACGTAAAGTTGTATTTGAGAAGTTAGCGTGCATGCCAGAACCGTTCCAATCTAACTGACCAAGCGGTTTGCAATGCCAGTTGATAGCAACGCCATAGCTTTCGCCAATTCTTTCTAATAAGTAACGCGCAACCCAGATTTGGTCACCAGCTTCTTTAGCGCCTTTAGCGAAGATCTGGAATTCCCACTGACCTGCTGCTACTTCGGCGTTGATACCTTCAACATTTAAGCCGGCTTCTAAACACACGTCTAAGTGCTCTTCAACAATTTCGCGGCCGTAAGCATTGTTTGCGCCTACAGAGCAATAGTATGGGCCTTGCGGGCCTGGGTAACCACCAGCCGGGAAGCCAAGTGGTTTGTTAGTTTTAGGATCCCATAAAAAGTATTCCTGCTCAAAACCAAACCAGAAATCATTATCATCATCCTGTATAAGTGCACGACCGTTTGACTCATGAGGTTTACCCGTTGAATCTAAAACTTCGCACATAACAAGGTAAGCGCTTTTTCTTTGTGGATCAGGGCATACAAAAACTGGTTTTAAGATACAATCTGATGAACCACCTGGTGCTTGTTCAGTTGATGAGCCGTCAAAGCTCCAGTTATCCAGATCTTCTACTTTACCGCTGAAATCCTTAACGATTTTTGTTTTGCTACGCAGGCTTTGTGTTGGTTTGTACCCATCAAGCCAAATGTACTCGAGTTTAGTTGCCATTTTTTAATTAATTTGTAAAGTTGGGGTTCTATTGATAGTTTTTGTATTAATCTCGCCAATTAACAAGGCGAATTTAAATTATTTTTACAAAAATCACCATGATTTTGTGATTTTTTTATAATTTTTTTCAACAAACACAGTGTTTTAACTGTAAATACATAATAATAAACCTAATTGGTCGTGTTTTTAATGATTTCGTATTTTTAAACTTATGATGGCACTGAATTTTGAAAGAAATACAAAATAGCACAGATTTATAAAAGGAAATAATTAAAAAGCGTTGTTTATATCGGCCGGGTATAAGATCAATCCTTTTCGCTCAGCTTTTCAGAAACATTTTTAACATTTTTGTCCAACTCCTCGGCCGAATACAGTAAATGCTTGCGTATTTTAAGTAGTTCTTCTTTGGTTTCAATGTCTCTGACCAGGTCAAGCAGACCCAATATGTTCGATAGGTGTTTACGCACCTCATGCGAATTGATTGTGGCAAGTTCTTGCTTTTTGGCTGCAAACAATAATTGCTCGTAATGGCGTTTTTGCCTGCTGCTGCGGTAAAAAATAGCTACAACAACAACTGCTAAAACGGCAAGCGCGATAGCGAATATCATCCATAAACGTTCGCGTTCATACCTTAGTAAGTTTATGTAATACAAGCTTTGTACTTCGTTTATTTTTAATTGCGATGATTTATCACCCACCTGCAAAAGGTTATCGATATTTTGTTTTAACTCGCCCAAAGCCAATTTAAAATTGTCGGCGGCAAGTTTTTCATCATTGTTGCGTTCCGCTATCTTTCCAAGTACTTCGTATAGGTGATATTTTATTTCGGGATGGTTTTTTTGAGACGGCAGGTTAAGCTGTTTTTCAACCATATACCGGGCCGAGTCTGTTTGTCCGTTGGCAAAATAGGCATCAGCAAGCATCAGTCCCTCCAGGTCGCCCTTTACATAAAGACTATCTTTCAATAATTCATTTATTTGCTTTATAGCTCTCTTGTAGTCATGTTTTAATAAAGTGAGATAATATTCCGTGCGTTTCTGGTAAGTGTGTAATTTGTAAGTCCGGTTTTTTGGCCCCAATAGTTTTTCGTGGCACACTTTTAGTGAATCGTAGTTTTTAGTTCTGAAATAATTTTCTGCCTTATTATAGGTGATCAAACTTAAAATATTTAAACGATTGATCTTATTTTCATCAAATATCCGCTGGGCCTGATTGAGGTTGGATAGTGATTGGCTATATAAGCCGCTTTTATAATATATATCAGATAGATTAATATTTAGTATAGCCTCTGAATAAGGGTCATTTAAATTTTTCACTTCGTTTTTGGCTAATCCATAACTGGATACTGCTCCAATAGCGTTTCCTTCGTCGGTTTGTACAAATGCAAGGTGTGTAAAATAATTAAAAAGAAGCCAATGGTTGCTGGTTTTGTGGGCTTCGTCAATAGCTTTTATTAAAGCATTTTGCGATTCCTGGAGTTTTTCAAGCCGTCTTTGATATATACTTTCCATGAAGTATAAAAGAGACTCCCGCTGTTCTAAATTATACCGTACAAAGGTGTAGGTTATGGTCTTTTTTTTAGCTACAAGTTGGTTTAAAGGGGCATTTTGAAAGAATGACTTGATATACCTGATGACCTTGTCTTCGCGTTTTTGCTGATCTTTCAATAAAATGTAATCAACCAGGCTATCTTTTTTTACGCTGATTTGCGCAGAACTCGCTTTTAATGAGCAAATCAATAAAATTAATATAGTAAAGCGAAGTGTTTTCAAAGTGCAGGTAATTTAGTATAAAAATACGCTTGCAAAAAATAAAATTGAACTTGCAACTCAATCAAAAGAGTAATTGTCAGGAATTTATAATAATGTTTGAACCTTTGCGGTTGGGGTAACGTATAATGATTTATTTATGGGGAAATATATAATAAGATATATTTATGTATATGTCTCAAAATCAAGAGGGAGGGAATTACTAAGTTAACTATAGTGAAATATTGCAGATTGGTGAATTAAGATTGGCCATATGTGATACTGTTCTGTACATTTATTTGATTAACCTGTTTATTTTAGTTACTATTGTCCTACAGTTTTAAAATTATGAAAAAAATTACGTTTTTATGCATGGCAATCATTGCCATAGGTTATTTCTCCTGTAAAAAAGAAAATGCAGCTCCGGTGCCGTCTAAAAGCACAATCAAAAAGGAACTGGCCAATGGAAAAAAAGATACGACTACAATCACAACAACTTTAATTGTCGCCAAAGACACAACCACAAAGTAAGGGCTCCCACGTGCGCTGATTAAACAGAAAACTAACTATCAAATTTCTCTAATAGTTTCAGCAGCGTTTCAAAATCCTTGGGATAGGGGGCATGTATAGTGACTTCTGTCCCGGGGTTTATTTTGAAGGTAACTTCATAGGCATGCAAGGCAAAGCGTTTCATGATAGGCAATTCTTCCTGGTCTTTCCCTAAATGATATTTCCTTTTTATTTTAGATAGAAATACAGGCTCACCCTTGTACATTTCGTCGCCGGCTATTGAAGCCCTTTGGGTAGCCAGGTGAATCCTGATCTGGTGCATACGGCCTGTTACCGGGCGACACTCCACCAAAGTATAATGCTTAAAGTATTTTAACGATTGAAACCAGGTTTCGGCACGTTTGCCTTCCTGCCTGCTGATAGTTACGTTGCCTTTGCCCACGTTTAATATCGGCAGGTCAATCAGTAGGTTATCAAAAGTATGGGTGCCATCAATAACGGCGTGGTACACTTTTTTAACCTGGCGTTTTTCAAACTGCATAGATACCATGCGGTAAGCCTCCGGGTTTTTAGCGATGATAAGTGCTCCCGAGGTTTCCTTATCCAGCCGATGGCAAATCTGTGCATCCTCCCAATAGCCTTTAGCCAGTCGTAGTAAATTTACTTCACCGCCTTCGCGCTCATCGAGCGAACTCAAAAAGGGAGGCTTGTTCACCACAATCACATCATCATTTTCAAATAGTATCAGGTCGGCAAATTTCGGGAACTTCATATTTTAACTATAGCCGGCAAAAATACGGTTTATAATTTATAATAATGATACCGTGCCTGTCATCGAATTTTTAAATAGCAAGCCATAGGTAAGGTATTAAATGGATAATTAGACGATTTTTTAAATGGCCTTAAAAAAGTACAATGAACTTGAATTTAAGGGCAATTCTTTAGATAGATTAACGATGGAATAGAATTTGTTTTATCACTCATCAGCAATCTAACTAAAAAGACAACATGAACACCAATGCAACCAACAAGCCCGAAGAAAAAGGATTTTTTGAGAAGGTTAAAGAAACTATTGAACATTTGTGGGAGGGGACCAAAGATACGGCCGAAGACGTAAAGGAAACGGCCGGGGATAAATTGAAGGATATTAAAGAAAAAGTAACCACAAAAAAAGCAACCACCACTAAAAAGGTTGTCGATACAAAAAACACTATAAATAAAAAAGCAATGGCGGTTGCTGATACGTCAAAAGAAGCTGCAACCACCGTAAAAGCTAAGGCTGGCGAGAAAGCCAAGGAGATTACGGACAAAGCAAAAACTGAAACAGCAATTGCAAAAAAAGAAGCAGCTGATGTAAAAGCCAGGGCCGAAACAAAAGCTAAAGCCATCTCGGCTAAAGCTAAAGATGCGGTTGCCGGCATTAAGAAAGCAGCCGTTGCAAAAACAGCAAAGGGAGCTACCAAAGCAAAGAAAAAAACGGTAGGTGCTAAGTAAGCTTGATCAACTATTTGAAATGAAAGCGATGGGATAATAACTCATCGCTTTTTTTATAAATACGCCTGGCTCAAAGTGTCTTAAACTTATCTGTACGCGGAGCTATAAGGAGCAGAGCAATCTTTTTTATTTTAAATGTAACATTTACATTTATTTTTTTACTTTTGAAAAATCAAAAGCAATAACCAATTGCCATAGCCAATAACAACCTGGATAATAACACAATGGAAACTAGTAATTTCGATCTTAAAGAGCATCCGCACAGTCGTTTAAATATTTTAACCGGCGATTGGATCCTGGTATCACCACACCGAACCAAGCGCCCGTGGCAGGGTAAAGTGGAAGCTACACAAGCTAACGACCGCCCCGCTTACGACCCCCAATGTTATCTTTGCCCAACCAACAAACGCGCCGATGGCAGCGAAAACCCCGATTACAAAGGCAGCTTTGTTTTTACTAATGATTACTCATCGTTGCTATTAAATACACCCGATGGCGGCCTAAATGACGATGAACTATTGGTAGCCAACAGCCAGAAAGGCATTTGCCGTGTTATTAGCTTTTCGCCCCGGCATGACCTTACGTTGCCGCAAATGGAAACTACAGAGATTCGTAAAGTGGTTGATGTTTGGCAATCTGAATTTGAAAACCTGGCATCATACCCCTGGATAAAACATATCCAGATATTTGAGAATAAGGGCGACATTATGGGCTGCAGCAATCCGCATCCGCATGGCCAGATCTGGGCGCAAAACAGCATCCCGGTTGAGGTAGCCAAGGAGACCCAGCAGCAAAAAAACCATTTTGAGCAAAAAGGCCGCAGCCTGCTTGGCGATTACCTGGCGCTTGAACTTAAACGCCAGGAACGCGTTATTTTTGAGAACGACCATTTTGTGGTACTGGTACCGTTTTGGGCGGTTTGGCCCTATGAAACCATGATTGTCAGCAAAAGGCACGTTACCAGTATTCTTTATTTTACCGACGAGGAAAAAGATGCCCTTGCCGATGCCCTTAAAAGGCTTACCGTGAGGTATGATAACATGTTCGAAACGTCGTTCCCTTACTCTGCAGGCATGCACCAATCGCCCGTTAATATGGGCGATCACCCATACTGGCATTGGCACATGCATTTTTATCCGCCACTGCTACGGTCGGCAACGGTTAAAAAGTTTATGGTTGGGTACGAGATGCTGGCCAACCCGCAACGCGATATTACTGCGGAATACGCTGCCGAAAAACTGCGTGGTTTAAGCGAAATTCATTACAAAGCGAAAGGAGCGTAAAAAGCATTACTTTTAAGCCAACCAACATACCACCTATTTATGAATCACTTATTTAAAAATCTATCATTAATTATGGTACCGGCTTGCCTATCTTTGGCAGCTTGTAACCAACCATCAACCCAACAGAAAACCAACATGACGGATAGCACAAAAACGGATAGCACCAAATCATTCGCTGCTGCATTTGAATCAACCATCAATGGCAAACAAACCCACCTGTACACTCTTAAAAACAAAAATGGCGTTATCGCCACATTTACCAATTATGGTGGCCGTATTGTAAGCCTGCTGGTACCCGATAAGGATGGTAAACTTACCGATGTGGTTTTAGGTTATGAAAGTGTAGAAGGTTTCGAAAAATCAACCGAGCCTTATTATGGTGCAACCATCGGCCGTTACGGTAACCGTATTGCCAAAGGTCGTTTTAAAATTGATGGTAAAGATTATCAATCATCCATCAACAACGCGCCTAATATGCTGCACGGCGGTAAAAACGGCTACCAAAGCGTAGTTTGGGATGCCAAACAAATAGATTCAACTACCCTCGAGCTTACCTACCTGTCAAAAGATATGGAAGAAGGTTTCCCCGGCAATCTTACGGTGAAGGTGGTTTACAGCCTTACCGATAACAACGAATTTAAATGCGTTTACGAAGCCCGCACCGATAAAACAACGGTGGTTAACTTAACCAACCACGCGTTTTTTAACCTGAACGGCGAAGGCAGCGGTACTATCCTTAATCATTTGGTACAAATTGACGCCGATAGCTATATCCCTGTTGACGCAGGTTTAATTCCAACAGGCAAAATTGAGACTGTAAAAGGTACACCGTTTGATTTTACCAAACCCGAAACTATCGGCAAACGAATTAATGACGACAATCAGCAAATAAAAAATGGCAAAGGCTACGATCACAACTTTGTGCTTAACAAGCATGATTTAAGCACCCCGATTGCTACCGTTATTGGCGATAAAAGCGGTATTAAAATGGAAGTTTATACTGAGGAGCCCGGTATGCAGTTTTACAGTGGTAACTTTATGCAGGCCAAAAACGCCATGAAACGCGGTATTATGGATGAATTCCGTACCTCGTTTGCCATGGAAACCCAGCATTATCCCGATTCGCCAAACCAGCCGCAGTTTCCATCAACCGAACTTAAGCCAGGCGAAACTTACAAAACCCAATCGCTGTATAAGTTTACGGTAGCAAAATAAGCTTGTAGCATTTAGATATTTTGAAAGATCCTGTCAATTGGCAGGATCTTTTTTTTTCGCCAGACCATGCGGCCCCGCAAACCGATCTGCTTATATTTCTTAACGCACAGGAACACCTAACCTATTTGTCTCAAATCTCATATCTCACATCTCAAATCTATACCGTATCTTTCGGCCAGCCAACAATGAATCCATTATTGCCATACCGATTGTTAAAGCAGTGGTTACATGCAAAGCATTGCCTTCGGACGGTATTGCTGTGCCTCTTTCAATTGGTACTTACTCAAAAAGGTAACGCGCAGCAGGTTACCATCAGTTCGCAGCCAACAAGCGGCTGTATAGGGCAGCCTATTACATTTACCGCTGTGGCCTCGAATGTGGGCACGTTACCTGCCTACCAATGGCAGGTGAATGGGATTAACGTTGGGTTCAATCAAAATAAATTTACCAACAGCGCACTTGTTAATGGCGATGTAGTGCAATGTCGTGCCATTATCCCTGGTTCAAACGGTATACCGGGCAGTATCAACAGCAATGCCCTTACCATGACTATCCTGTCGCCGCCCACAATAGTGCAGCAGGATACTGCTATCTGCCCTGGCAGTACTATGGTGCTACAGGCCGATATATCAGGCATGGCTTATGCTAAATACAAACCGGTCGATTTTTCAAATCAGTTCAATTTCAATCTGGCAAAAAACCCTACTGCGGCTAATATTGTCAATTGTCCAACCGGTGACGTTACTTTTAATGGTGTCCCTTTTTTTCTTAATCCCTGGACTGATAATAACACAGGCTGGAGCGCTTACTTTGCGCCCGGAAACGACCCGCGTAAACTTGTAATGCCTGTAAACGAAGACGGTGTAGCAGGTATCAACTTGCTGGCTTGCACTTATTATGGCGCGGCGGGGCCGGCTTCGTATGCAAGCGTCAGCTTTTGGGCAAATGGCAGTATCGTGTACACAAAGGAACTAATTGGCAATCAGGACATCAGGGACTACAATAACTCTACTTACACCAATAATATCAATAATACTACCACGGTAAACGCCTGGCAATCAAAAGAAGGGAAAACCCGCCTGGATAATGTACACATTCAGATGCCGGTTACCACCCGGATAGATAGTATTTTGATTAGTGATAACGGCGGCAACGGGCAACGCATCTTTATCATTGCGGCCACTGTCGAGAAAACGCCGGTCGCCCTCAAATGGTCAACCGGCGAAACCGCGGCATCCATAACCGTGGCACCATCGCAGCCAACCACCTATACTGTAATGGCTACCAATGGGGTAGCCAGTTGCAGCGGCGGTAGTATTAAGGTGAGTTTTATTACGCCAATAGTCCCCTCTGTAAGCATCAGTCAATCGGTAAACAATGTATGCCCTGGTGTGCCCGTTACCTTTACAGCAACAACTGTGAACGCTGGCAAAGAACCCAGCTTTCAATGGCGGATAAACGGCGCAGACGCCGGTACCGACAGTTTCACGTTTACTACCGGCAGCATTATCAACGGCGATGTAATAACCTGCCAGCTAACCCCTCACGCCCCTTGCCTTAGTATGCCTACAGCAATAAGTAACGCCCTTACAGTAACCCTTTTGCCGCGACCTATAGTTGATGCAGGCCCCAACGTAACCATTCACCAGGGAGATGCCATCCAGCTAAGGGGCACCGCGGCTGGCGATATCCTGGGCATGCAGTGGAGCCCCGCCGCCGGGCTTGATAACCCCGGCATACTCAACCCTATTGCCACACCAACAGTAACTACCAAATACACCTTGACGGTACAAAACCAAAACACCTGCACCGCCACCGACAGCCTCACGGTAAAAGTGTTGCCGCTTGATGTGCTGATTCCCAACGCCATCAGCCCCAATCACGACGGCGTAAACGATGTATGGAGCATTTTGCATCTCGATCAGTTTGCCACCTGTACCGTAAATATATTTAGCCGCTACGGCCAAAAGCTTTTCACATCCACAGGTTATGCCCGTCCTTGGGATGGCACCTATAAGAATAAGCGCCTCCCGGCCGGCGCCTATTATTATATTATTGATTTGAAGGACGGTAGCGCGGTAAGGTCGGGGTATGTGGTGGTGGTTTATTAAAGTATCAGGGAAGTATCAAGTACATAGTATCAAGTATCAAGATTTTTTTGGTGGGGGTTAAGATTGGCGTCAGTGGTTATAAAATGGCGACGATAGAAATAGGTCGATGAGTTTCTATCTTAATCGCTAATTTTACTCCCATGCCCATCACTTATAAATTCGTCAAAGAGCCTACTAATCGCTGGTATATTGACCTGCCCGACTGGCAAGGCATGCACGCCGACCTGGAAATGGTTGAAGGCGCCGATACCATGCTTGACTACCTTGGCCAGGGTACCCGCGAAGTAGAATTGCAGCTGGCCGAAGAACCTTTTGAAAATGCCGCCCCGCTACAACTTGTTGAAGATTACCGGGATCATGTAGGTGGTGGTATTTACCTGCTTGCCCAATATAACGGCGAAGAACTTAACCAAAAAATGTGGCTCTGCGGCGTTACCGAATTTGTGTTTGGCAAACTGCCTGAGGTTATTTATTTCAGGAAGGTATAAAGTAATTAGTGTCGTGTCAACGATAAATTGGCAGATAGTCTTTAGCCCAAAGTCAAAAGTTCTAAGCCAAAAGAGAATAAATTTAACTTTTGACTTAGAACTCAAGATTCAGAACTCAATACTTAGTACTTAAAACTTAACAATTACTGGGTAATAGTTACTGTCCCCATTTCTTTTACCGAACCGTTTACTACGGTTACGCCGGTAACGGTTTTTGCAACATAGGGGCTTACCGGTACAAATTGTACGTTGTAGGTTCCCGCCGCCAGTCCCGAAAAATAGAATTTTCCGGTAGCATCGGCCACAGTACCAACAGTATCGGTACCTGTAATAGCATATACTTTAGGGGATGACGCGGCAGGTGATACTACGCCGCTTAACGCACCCGAAACGGCCTGCGGTATTGCCCTTATTACCGGTTTTAATATGTATTTGCCGTTTCCGGTTAATACTATTGATTGCGCAGCGTCAAAATCTAAACGGAGGGTATAGGCCACACCCGCGGTTAAATTATCGTGTACATTAAGCTTTACGCCCGATGTTTGTCCGCTGGGGGTGGTTAGGTCGTGAGATACGCCAGCTACTACCACCCGATTGCCTGAGTCGTTTAAAACCAGCCTTATTTGCTGTATTGTGCCGGCCGGAATATCCTGGGCTGCCAATACTGTATCTTTCCCCGCCCTAAACCTTAGGATGTCTATCGGGCCACCGTTTACATCAAGTGTATTTTCTCCTTTGTCGGTAACTATAACTACGCTCTTAACACTTAGTATAACGGCATCAAAAGCGCCGGGGGCATCAGTCATCTTCACGGTCACGTGCGATGTGCCGCCTGCACTGTTGCTGCTGTCCTTTTTACAGGAAAACAACGATAGGCTTAGTACAGCGGCAAATAAAAGTAACTTTTTCATAATGTATTATTTTAGTGTATAAACCAACATTCAAAACCGGTGCCTGCCTGATAATGTGCCGACGAAATGGCACAATGTATCGATGAATAGGGGTGATGCTTACAGAATAGGGCTAAGTTATGTTGCAGGCATAAAGTTTCGCCGGTTATTGACCAGTTATCTGCACAATTTTCCCCCGATGACACTGCTATTGTATGCCTTTGTGGCCTGTACGCAAAAGTTTACATTGGTGCGATGAGGTACAGGTGACCAGTTTTGCCGACAGAAAAACTGCGCTCCACGGCTTTTTCTCGAATCGGGCGGGCAGGGCGTATGTGACTTAATTGTTAAGCCCAAATCAAACTAAAATCATTTCGCAGCCGGGGCTATAAATTGTGCGGTAAAAAGTGTACCTTCGCGCCATTATTTTCTTGAAAACAAAGCGTTTAATTATCATGCTTTTAGCTTCAACGACGATAAAATAAAATTAATACAATGAAAAAAATTGTCGACTACAGGAAGCTTTTAAATGTTACCGAAGCTGCAGAACTACAGGAATTAAAATCTAACTACCGCAACATGATGAAAACCTGGCACCCGGACAAATTCCAGGACGAAAGCAGGGTTGAGGCGGAAGAAAAAAGCAAAACCATTATTGAAGCCTACCACTTTTTGGTAAGCATAGCGCCCGAGACCCGTGCGCAGTCATTAACCGAATATAACGCTACTACCACGCTATCAAACATTGCCGATTTTGAATACAAATCACAGGTGTTGAAGATTACGTTTTTGGATGGTAACGAATATGAGTACTTTGATGTACCCAAAGCAGTTTATGTAAAACTAATTAATGCCGATTCGCCAGGACGATTTGCCCGCAGACATATCTACAATGAATACGTTTACCGCAGCGTAAGCAGGCTGGTAGCTACGGCGTAGTTTTTAGTAGTGAGTAGTGAATTGTGAGTAGGGAGTGGTGAGTGAACGGTGAATAAAAAAATAAACTCACCACTAACCATTCATAACTCACAATTCACCACTCACTACTCACAATTCACCACTCACCATGTTATCCCCGGTTCAACCGTTCAAAATCCTCTATGGTATCAATATCAATGGCTCCCAGGCTAAACGGTACCGACATGACATCATCCGGGTTGGCATTGATTACGGTTTTGGCACCTTCGCTGCCTGTTAGCTTCATTAATTGGAAGAAATACTTTTTATCAAATAAAGCTGGTACACCCAGTGTGTTTTTATATTCGCAGGCTATGATACCGGCATCGTTCTCGGTTTTGCGTGCGGTTAACTGGTAAAGCAGCAGCGGGTCAACAAAGGGCTGATCGCAAAGCATCAGGATTGCTGATGTAACCAGGGGCTCTAAGTACAGTAGTTGGGCTATCCCCAGGCGGATAGACGAAGCCATGCCTTCCTGCCAGTTGGGGTTATAAATAATGTTAATTTGCTGATCGGAAATGTTGGGGCGTATCTGGCCTTCGTTGGCACCCAACACCACTACCGCGCAATCGCAACAGGCCGAAGTTAAAGCGGTTTGTATAGCGCGTTGTAATAATGTTTTGCCCTGGTAAACCAGGTTTTGTTTTGGCGATCCGAAACGGCTTGATGAGCCTGCAGCAAGTATAATTATCCCCGTCATTCGTTTTCTTCAGTTTGGTTACGGCATATGTTGATGTACAATTTGCTGCGGCACATGGTTATGGATAGTAGTTTTATAACGTAGCGATGTTCCTGTGCGGCCCTTTAGCACCGCCTGCATTTCGGCAATGATAGAGAGGGCAATTTCATCGGCATTTTCAGATCCTATATCCAAACCCGCTGGCCCAAATACGCTTTCCAATTGCTGCGGTGTGGTTGTTATGCCTTCACCGGCAAACTCATCCAGCATTCTTTGTAATCGTTTTTTGGGTCCCAGCACCCCGATGTAGGAGGGGCTGAGCGGCAGTAGCTGCTTTAATACGCAGGCATCGTAATTATAGTTGTGTGTCATCAAAATAATTACAGTACGCTCATCTATTTTTACATATTCTAAAGCATGTTCCGGTTTGGATATGGTGATTTTGCCCACCTGCGGGAACCGCTCGGGAACCGCGTAGTTGGCGCGGCCATCTACCAGGTGAATTATCCAGCCCAGTGCAGCGGCTATCTGCACCAGCGGGATAGCATCATTGCCCGCACCAAATAACACCAGCGATACGGCCGGCTGCATCAGTTCAATAAAACAGGTAAATTTATCGCCATATAAATAGGTTTTGGTTACCGAATTACCATTGGCCAAAACATGTTTGGCATCCAGCAGCAAGGCATCCTTAATAGCTTCGTCGGGAAATTGGCCCATTATCTCTTCATCCTTATTCAGCAGCAAACAGGTGCCGGGCTGCGGGGCCTGCTTATCGTTCATGGTAAACAGGGTGATGAGTACTACAGGTTCGCGTTTGCTTAAAAATTGTTTAAACAGTTGTATGGGATTGTCCTGTTTATCGGCAAAAATAGGTTCAATCATGATGTGGATGATACCATTGCAGCCCAGGCCAACACCAAACTTGGCGTCGTCATCGTCGGTGGTATCGTACGTAACCAGCATGGGTTTGTTTTGGGCCATCACCAGGCGGGCCTTACGCAAGGCATCGCCCTCCAGGCAACCGCCGCTAATGGCGCCGGTAAGCTGCCCGTCTTCGGTAATAAGCATGCGGGCACCGGCGCGACGGTAGGATGAACCTTCTACATGTACAACGGTAGCCAGCGCTGTTTGCAGGCCTGCGTTATGCGCTACATCAAACGCAGTTATTATATCTTTAAGTTCTTTCAATGTTTAATTCGTTTACGCTTTTTTATAGTTGTTTGGGTATCGGGGGGCCACAATTCTAACCACGTTATATTTTTGACGCTGCCGCTGTACACACCCATATGTCCATTCATGTGGCTATTAAATATACCATCGATTATTACATAATGATTATTGTATTTTTTTAAACTATCTATTGCCAGTCGCGAAATATCTACCCAAACAGCATTTTTTGTTATCACATTATCCAAATCCCCTTTGTGCAAGAATAAAGCTGTTCCCTCAAAATATAAAGTTATATATCCTACAATTCTTACTTTTTTTCCATCATATTTTTCTGGTGTTGCAATCAAATTGATAATAGAAAGAATCTCCGGCTCATGGTAACCTGAGGTGTCAATGTTGTGGACGGACGCGTTTCTATTTATTCGCGGTCCATTGTGATGCCTCAACAAAAAAACGCTAACCATTAAAAATAAAAAGATGATTGCTTTCATGTGTATGCTTTAGGTAAGGGTACGCATAAATCAATACAACGATAAAATACGTTACGATTGTTGAATATCATCAATTTTCCTCCAACAAAAAAGTACATTTAAACCACAAAGTTCAAATTTGTAATTTTTACTTTTACAGTAACGATCAATCAAACTCAAAAACATCAAATTTGTTAATTAAATTACAAACGCAGTAAATTTTTTCACTTGTTAACAGATAATCACGGCCGAAATATCAATTACCTGCGTCTGGCAGTTACAGACCGCTGCAACCTGCGCTGTTTTTACTGCATGCCCGAGGATGGGCTGAACTGGCTATCGCGTAAAGAGCTCATGAGCTACGAAGAAATGCTGCAAGCCTGTGCGCTGCTGGTGAAAATGGGCATCCAAAAGATCAGGATAACCGGCGGCGAACCCTTTGTACGCAAGGATATTATGCAGTTGCTTACTTCGATATCTAAATTGGATGGTTTGCAGGAGTTAAGCCTCACTACCAATGGCGTATTAACCGCTCCCTACGTGCCGGAACTGAAGAAAATAGGTGTACGCTCGGTAAACCTTAGCCTGGATACGCTTGACGCCAACCGTTTTTTTACCATCACCCGCCGAGACGAGTTTGCCAATGTAATGGCTGCTCTGGAGGCTTTGTTGCAACATGATATTGAGGTGAAAATAAATGCTGTGGTAATGGATGGCAAAAACACCCGGGATATTATCCCGCTGGTAGAGATGACCAAAGATTTACCAGTGAGCGTAAGGTTTATTGAAGAAATGCCTTTTAACGGCGACGGCCATTTATATACCGGCCTGCAATGGGATTACGTACGGATACTGGAAGAGATCAAAACGAAGTATCCACAGATACAGAAGATAGGCGATCCGGCTTATTCCACCTCTTATAATTACCAGGTACCGGGGCACAAAGGTACGGTTGGCATCATAGCCGCTTACTCGCGTACGTTTTGCGGTACCTGCAACCGTATCAGGATAACCCCGCAAGGCGAACTGAAAACCTGCTTATATGATGATGGCGGATTAAATATTAAAGACCTGATGCGCGCCGGAACAAGCGAAGATGATCTTAAACTTGTTTTACTGAATGCCTTCGGCAATCGTGCCGCAGACGGTTGGGAAGCCGAAAAAAAACGTGTTGTGCATCCCGGAATCCATGAATCGATGGCTACTATTGGAGGGTGAAAAAGCTAAAAGCGTAAGGCAGAAAGCAAAAAAACAATCATTGCCGCCTGTTTAATTTATATTGAGGTACAAGTAAAGCTTTAGGCTTTCTGCCTTTAGCTTTAAGCTAAAAAAGCTTTTAATATGACCACTGTTGAACAAGCCGAAAAGCTGATATTGACCCAGTTACGGGACTACGGCAACGAAACCGTCACTTTTGAACATACCCTGGGTAAAGTATTGGCAGAAGATATCAAAGCCGACCGCGATTTGCCTCCCTTTAACCGGGTAACCATGGATGGCATAGCGGTAAGCTACACTGCTATAAAAAATGGCATCAACACATTCCGCATAAAGGCAACCCAGGCCGCGGGCGATGAACCCGTGGAGATTGATGAACCGGACGAATGCATCGAGATTATGACCGGGGCGGTGTTACCGGCATCGGCAGATACAATAATTCGGTACGAGGATGTTGAGATAAAGGATGGCCTGGCCGGCATTCATGTAGGAAATATCAGGCAAGGGCAAAATATTCACGTGCAGGGTATAGATAAAAGACAGGGGGAGGTGTTGGCATCGGCCGGGCAGGTAATTACGCCGGCAATTATCGGCGTGGCGGCTTCGGTCGGGAAAACCCATCTGTTGGTTAAGAAGATGCCAAAAGTGGTAATTATATCGTCGGGCGATGAATTGGTAAATGTGGATGAAACGCCATCGCCATACCAGATCCGTAAATCAAACAGCTACACCGTTAAGGCGGTTTTACAGCAACATGGCTTACAGCCGGATGTTTTGCACATTCCGGATGATCCAGCAATAACCAAAACGCAGATACAATACTGCCTGCAAAACTACGATGTATTGCTGCTAAGCGGTGGCATCAGTATGGGCAAGTTTGATTATATTCCCCAGGCGTTGCATGATTTGCAGGTAACAAAATTATTTCACAAAGTAGCCCAGCGCCCGGGCAAGCCGTTTTGGTTTGGCCAATACCAGGATAAGGCATTGGTTTTCGCGTTCCCCGGCAACCCCGTGGCAACTTTTATGTGCCTGAACAGGTATTTTTTAACCTGGCTAAACGCTACGTTGGGCTTGCCCCAACAATTGCCGGTTTACGCTGTTTTAGATAAAGATTTTAAGTTTGAGCCGGCTTTGCAATACTATTTACAGGTAAAACTGCACAGCAATACCCAGGGACAACTGATGGCATCGCCTGTAGAAGGAAATGGTTCGGGCGATTTTGCTAACTTAGCAGATACCGAAGCATTTTTAGAATTACCCATGGAAAGGAGTGATTTTAAGAGTGGAGAGGTGTTTAAGTTATGGCGGTTTGTCTGAACCGGAATTCCAGGAATTTATAGAAATTCCTGAATTTAGCTTCAGTACTTTCTTTGCCGCTAAAGCAATTCTTAAATTCTAAAAATTCGTTTAATTCGAGTTCAGATAAATAAAGCAATGTTAACCCACATAGATAAACAAGGCAACCCATCCATGGTTGATGTATCTGCAAAGCAGGTTACATACCGCACAGCTACAGCACGCAGCATTGTGGTGCTTCCCGATGAAGTTTTGCAGCATTTGGCGGACGGTGACCTGATCAGCAAAAAAGGGCCGGTATTTCAAACAGCTATTATCGCGGGTATCATGGCTGCCAAAAAAACGGGCGATCTTATTCCGCTTTGCCACCCGCTGGGAATGGATAATTGCAGCGTTACCGTGCAGGTTAACGAAAAGCAGGAAATTGTGATTGAATGTACGGCCAGCATAACCGCTAAAACGGGTATCGAGATGGAAGCACTGGTTGGTGCATCTGTAGCGGCGCTTACTGTTTATGATATGTGCAAGGCCATGAGCCACGATATTGTGATAAAAGAAACCAAACTGATAGCAAAAACAGGAGGTAAACGTGATTTTAAACGAGCATAACCAGCCCGAGAAAAAGCATAAAAAGCATGCTAAGCTGGTGCGGCCGGCCACAGGTAACTTTGGCCGTAATGAATGGGCTATTGTTGGCGGCCCCTGTACGGTTATCAAATTACTGGCCGACGATGTGATATCGGCACTATCGGCAACATATAAATGTGCTTATGCAGATACATCGCACAATGATGATATTACTTTGGTTCCGGGCCGCCTGGCAAGCGGTGCCATGTTGGACTATAGCGACCAGGTGAACTACCAGCAATTCAACTTTCAAAACCCTTTGATGCCCTACCAGCTTAAACAGCAATTTTCCAATGCCGATGTGGTACTGGTGAACGGTAACCATCAGCAGGCCAAAGCGCAGGTAGTTATTATTGATATAAATAAAAAAGCATCGTTGCAAAAAAGAGTTGAGCAATTGACCAACGTGCAGCTGTTTCTGCTGGCCGATAACAGCGACGATCTTTTTGATTTTATAAAGGAAACCATTCCCTGCTGGCAACAAATTCCGGTTTATAAATTAGCCGACAGGGACAAGATCATTGCATTTTTTGAAGCTAATTTGAAACAAGCCAGGCCGGTACTAAATGGCCTGGTACTGGCAGGCGGCCAAAGCCTGCGCATGGGCGTTGATAAGGGCAATATCAACTGGCATGGCAAGCCGCAACGGTATCACATGGCCGATATGCTGCAGCCATTTTGTAACCAGGTATTTATATCGCACAGGGACGGCCAACTGGCTGAAGCCGACGAGCCGTACACGGTTTTGCAGGATACTTTTACCGGGCTTGGCCCATACGGGGCTATATTATCTGCCTTTAGGGAAAACCCGGACAGCGCCTGGCTGGTAATAGCTTGTGATTTGCCTTTAATGGACGATGCCACTTTGCGGAATTTGGTAGCATGGCGCAATAGTTCGTCGGTAGCCACGGCTTACCATAGCCCGGTGACTGAATTTCCAGAGCCATTGATCGCCATTTGGGAGCCTAAAAGTTATCCCATACTGCTATCGTACCTGGCACAGGGGTACTCCTGCCCGCGGAAGGTATTGATTAATACCGATATCACCCTGTTAAATGCTCCCGAACCCGAAGCGTTAACCAACGTGAATACGCCAGAAGAGATGGAGATTGTAAAAAGGGTAATTCACCAAAAATTAGCAGCCAACCTATGACCGATAATGATTTAAGATACAGCTGCCAGATAGCCTTACCAGGTTTCAGCGAAGCAGCCCAGCAGCTTTTGCAGCAAGCCAAAGTACTGATAGTAGGGGCAGGGGGATTAGGCTGTCCTTCGGCGCAATACCTTACCTCCACAGGTGTGGGAACAATAGGTATTGCCGATTTTGATGTAGTTTCCATCAGCAACCTGCACCGGCAGATCTTGTACACTCCAGGCGACGTGGGCATGCAAAAAGCTGTTTTGGCCTGCCAACGTTTACAACAGCAAAACCCCGGCGTAAAACTCATACCTTATACCGATAAGATCACATCAGACAATGTACTGGAAATTGTTGGCCAATATGATATTGTAGTGGATGGTACGGATAACTTCGAGACACGATATTTATTAAATGATGCCTGTGTAATTAACGGGAAACCCCTGGTTTACGGCGCTATTTACCAGTTTGAAGGCCAGGTTGCCGTATGGAACGTAGCTGTTAAAGACGAGCAGCGTTCGCCCAACTACCGCGACCTGTTCCCGCAGGTTGATGCTACCCAAATTCCTAATTGTACCGAAGGTGGGGTGATACCAACACTGGCCGGTATAATTGGCTGTATGCAAGCCAATGAAGTGATAAAATACATTACCAAAACCGGCGAATTGCTGGCGGGTAAAGTGTTGATTTTTGATGCGCAAAGCATGCAAAGCCGCATCATCAAGATAGGATCGGTCACCAAAACCAACATCAGGCGTTTGGCAACTACGGTGACTATTCCAACGATTTCTGGTGATGAACTGAAAATACGAATGGAACAAGACCCAAGTATAGAGTTAGTTGACGTACGTACCGAACAGGAACGTGACGCCTACGATATAGGCGGCACCCATATCCCGCTGGACGAACTGGAAAGCTACCTGCCTTATTTTGCCAGTACTAATACAAAAGTATTCTATTGTTCCACGGGCAAAAGGAGCGGCGAAGCAGTAAAACTGATCCTAAAAAAAATCCCCGAAGCTGATGTTTGGTCGTTAGAAGGCGGATTACACGAATTTTAATTACACTAATTGCACGAATTTTTTCGAATTACACGAATCTTGTATGGTCAAAATAAATAGTTTTTTTTAGACTTTCGGGGTTAGAATTTGGGGCTTATTTAGCCTTTAGCCTTTAGCCTTTAGCCTTTAGCCTTTAGCCTTTAGCCTTTAGCCTTTAGCCTTTAGCCTTTAGCCTTTAGCCTTTAGCCTTTAGCCTTTAGCCTTTAGCCTTTCTCAAGGATGCGCTGCTACCCAAACATCTCCATCTTCAAAAGCTTCTTTTTTCCAGATGGGTACTGTTTGTTTTAAGGTATCTATAATATAACGGCAGGCATCAAATGCAGCATCCCGGTGCGCAGCAGATACGGCTATGACTACCGGCACTTCGCCAACCTGCAGTTCGCCGGTGCGGTGGTGGATCAATATTTTTTGTACAGGCCATTTATCAAAAGCCTGGCTGGCTATTTTTTGCATTTCGCTGATAGCCATAGGCTCGTAGGCCTCAAAATCGAGCTTTAGCACGGTTTTGCCTTTGGTGGCATTGCGTACCGTTCCGATAAACACATCTATCCCGCCAGACTCGGGCGACATGATCCAATCGATACATGCCTGTATGTTCAGGGTTTCTGCGGATAATATTATTTGCGTGTTGCTCATGCTTGTTGATCGGCTAACGATTTCATTAAATATTTTGGCGATTCCTGGTAACCCTGCCGGTAATAAAACCGGTGCGCGTCAACCCGGCGGGAATGGCAATGCACTTCAATCCGGTCGCATTTTCTTGCTATCGCTAAATTGGTAAAATGTTCTTCCAGGGCTTTGCCAACCCCCATGCCACGGGCATTTTCATCTACAGCAAAACAGCTTATCCGTGCAAAATCACCCTTAACTACCAACTGCGTCAAAAAATCAAAAGCGATAACCCCCAAAACTTTGCCATCTAACTCATAAACCAAAACCTCCGATTGCGGCTGGCCCAGCATCCGCTCTAAATTTGCCATCAAAAACTCTTCGGTACCGGGATAGCCCAGCTGGGTAAGTAAGTTTGATAACGTTGGCTGATCGGCTAAGGTGGCTTTCCTGATGTTCATGTTTGATCTTAGAAGTAAAATAAAAGGTAAGGAACAAGAATTGGTATAGCTGTTTTTTAAGGCGGGAACGATCTTTCGTCTCAAAAAACTTAGTGCCAAATCTACCCTCCGCTCACCGGGGGAATAATAGCTATTTCGTCCCGTTCGTGAATGGTATCCCCTGGTAAAGCATACTCGTTATTTACCGCCACCATGTACGATGCCAGTTGTTTTAAACGGGGGTACTGCTGCTCCAGCGCATATTTTAAATTGTAAATAGTGGCATCATTTGTAAGCTCCAAACTCACCAACCCGCTGCCAAATATCTCCTTTGTAACACCAAATGCCAATACATTGATCTTCATACCCCAAAATTAGGGCAAAATAGGATAGAAATAGCGGGCTATGGTAAATTAATTGATACACCTAAAAACTCCCCCTTCAGGGGGCCGGGGGGCTAAACAACTTACCATCTAAATTGTATATTTACATATGGCCGCCAATTCCCTACAGCATATTCCTGTTATTAAAGTAAACGCATCGTCAAGTGTTATTACTGCTGATTCCCTTGCCACAGAAGAACCATTGGAAATACGCCTGGAATACGGTGCTGAACACCAGCGCCATATACAAAATATATCGGTAACTATGCGTACGCCTGGCCACGATGCCGAACTGGCCAAAGGCTTTTTATTTACCGAAGGTATTATTAAAAACGCCGATGATATTGCTGCCGCCGCCCATTGCTTTATAGCCTGTGCCGAAAATAAAGACAACATAATAAAGGTCACGTTAAACCCGGATATAGTACCCGGCCTGCAAAATACCGCGCGTAATTTTTATACTACGTCCAGTTGTGGTGTTTGTGGTAAAGGTTCTATCGATGCCATCCGTACCGTAAGTAGCTTTGCCGGGCAGCTGGCGGATGAGGATAGCATTTTAACGGATGTTTTACACCGGCTTCCTGTTATTTTGCGAACTCATCAGCGTGTTTTTGCCGATACAGGCGGCTTACATGCATCGGCCTTGTTTACCACCCAGGGCGAGCTTTTATTATTACGCGAGGATGTAGGCCGGCACAATGCCCTGGATAAATTGATAGGGGCCGCGCTTGGCTATGGCTGGTTGCCTTTACAGCAAACCGTACTGCTGTTAAGCGGCAGGGCAAGTTTTGAGCTGGTACAAAAGGCAGTTATGGCCGGCATTAATATCATTGCGGCTGTAGGCGCTCCGTCAAGCCTGGCCGTACAATTAGCCGAAGAATTTAATATTACCCTGATAGGTTTCCTGCGCGATGAGCGTTTTAATATTTACACCGCGGCACACCGCGTATTGATACCAAATTATGAAAATACGTATTAAAGGCAATTCATTAAGATATAGGCTTACCAAAAGCGATGTAGCGCAGCTGGCAGAGGAAGGCCATCTGCAGGAAGAAATCGACTTTGGCAGCCAACAGCTATACTATGCCATTAAAGCGGTCGAGGATGATCATCTGTCGTCGATATTTAGGGAGAACACCATTATCCTGTTTGTACCCAGCGATGTGGTCAAAGAACTTGCGGAAACTGATAAGGTTGGTTTTGAAGGTAAACATGGCAGCCTGCACTTACTGGTAGAAAAAGATTTTACCTGCCTGGATAATGTGGCCGAAGATCAGAGCGACAACTACCCCAATCCTTTAGCCGATAAAAAGTGATGAGTAAAGATGCTAAAGAACAGCCATCGGCAGAAAACCCTGAAGAACTGCTTGATCTGAAATTGACCAACCCCAAAAAATGGGCGGCCGGGATACCTGCGGTAACTGTTGCTATGGTTGATATTTTGCAGGAATCGGGCTTTGTGCGCGGTATGGAAGGCCTGTTTAAAATGAACAAGAAGGATGGCTTTGACTGTTCTGGATGTGCCTGGCCCGATCCGGACGACGACCGGTCGCCTATTGCCGAGTATTGCGAGAACGGGGCAAAAGCCCTTGCAGAGGAAGCTACAACCAAAAAACTCACCGCCGAATTCTTCGCGCAAAACGCAGTTGCCGACCTTGCTAAACTGAACGACTACGAGATTGGTAAAAAAGGCAGGATAACGCAACCCATGTACCTGCCAAAAGGAGCCACCCATTATCAGCCCATTAGCTGGGACGACGCTTTTAAAAAGATAGCCGCTAAGCTCAATAGCCTTGCCTCGCCAAATGAAGCCGCGTTTTATACCTCTGGCCGCACCAGTAACGAGGCCTCTTTTACCTACCAGTTATTTGTAAGGGAGTTTGGCACCAATAACCTGCCCGATTGCTCAAACATGTGCCACGAATCAACCGGGGTTGGCTTACTCGAGTCGATTGGTATAGGCAAGGGCACAGTTACCCTTAATGATTTTTATGATACCGATGTGATCATCATCATAGGGCAAAATCCGGGCACCAACCATCCAAGGATGCTTACCGCGCTGGAAAAGGCCAAAAAGAACGGAACTAAAATAATTGCGGTAAACCCCTTGCACGAGGCCGGGCTGATGGGATTTAAAAATCCGCAAACAATAAAAGGTTTCCTGGGAATAACCACCCACCTGGCCGACCTGTACCTGCAGGTAAAGATCAATGGCGATATGGCACTGCTGAAAGCCATAGAAAAGCTGCTGTACAAGGCCGACCTGGAAAACCCGGGCAAGGTGTTCGATCAGGAATTTATAAAAAACAGCACCAAAGGTTATGAAGCATTTCTTGATCACCTTGATCAATTTGATATAAACCATTTAGCCAATGAGGCTGGTGTCCCCCTGGATCAGATTCAGCAGGCTGCCGATATGCTGAAGGACAAAAGCCGCATCATTATTTGCTGGGCTATGGGCGTTACGCAGCATAAAAACGGGGTTGATACCGTAAAGGAGATAGTCAATCTTGCTATCCTGAAAGGCGCCATAGGTAAGCCCGGTGCGGGTTTATGCCCGGTACGCGGTCATAGCAATGTACAGGGCAACCGCACCATGATGATATTTGATAAACCGCAGCCCCGGCAACTGGATAAGCTCAAAGAGGTTTTTGGCTTTGAGCCCCCGCGCAGGCATGGTTATGATGTGGTTGAAACTATACAAGCCATGCATAGCGGTAAGCTTAAAGTCTTTTTTGCCATGGGCGGTAACTTTCTTTCGGCTACGCCGGATACTACTTACACGGCCGGGGCTATGCGCAAGCTGGAAATGTCGGTCCATGTGTCAACCAAGCTTAACCGCAGCCATTTGGTACATGGTGATGAAGCGTTGATATTGCCAACTCTTTCCCGTAGTGATAAGGACATGGTTGGGGGCGAGGCCCAGTTCATCAGCTGTGAAAACTCAATGGGTGTGGTTCAGATGTCAAAAGGTATGCTTAAGCCTGTTTCCAAAGATCTGCTGAACGAGAACCAGATAGTTTGCCGCCTGGCCAAAGCCACCTTGGGCAGCCGCTCGGTTGTCGACTGGGATACCTATGCAAATAGCTATGACGCTGTGCGCGATGTAATTGCCAAAGTGATCCCCGGTTTTGAGGACTATAATCAAAAGGTGCGTATCCCAGCGGGTTTTTACCTGCCCAATGGTCCGCGTGCGGGTAAGTTTCAAAGCCTGCAGTATGGTGATAAGATAGGCTTTAATATTGCCGGTTTGCCCAATCATCAAATGGCTGCAGGAGAATACCGCATGGCCACCATCCGCAGCCATGACCAGTTTAATACCACCATTTACGGGCTGAATGACCGTTACCGAGGAATCCACAACGAGCGCCGGGTGATATTCATGAATGAGAAGGACATAGCCAAAGCCGGTTTCAAAGAAGGGGAACACGTAGACCTTTACAATAACTTTGGTGGGGTTGAGCGTGTGGCCCGCCTGTTTGTGGTGGTTCCCTACAATATCCCCGAAGGCAACACCGCGACCTATTACCCCGAAGCCAATGTGCTGATCCCGATTGATAGCGTGGCCGAGAAAAGCAATACGCCAACCTCAAAACTGGTGTTTATTAGTGTGAAAAAGCATGAGGTAAAGTGATATTTGCTAAGGTTTTTAATAGTTACTCAAACGTGTCCTGTTTTTGTCATCCTGAGGTACGAAGGATCTATTCGCGAACTTTTCTATCGGTTATGCACAGTTGATAGATCCTTCGTGCCTCAGGATGACAGGAAAATTGGATATGTCACGGGTAACTCCATCGAAGCATAGTGGTCAAGGGCCTACCCGCGCAACTTCGCTCCGCCGCTTAAAGACAAATTGACTTCTTTGTAAAAAAAATTATATCCACAACGCCCCCAACGCAAACAGCAACGCAACTGTCATAACCAGTACACCCAATTTTAAAAATGCCCAAAAGCTTACATTTAATCCTTCGCGGCGCAGCGCAACAAGCCATAAGATGGTAGCCAATGAACCGGTAACCGACAGATTTGGTCCCAGGTCGATGCCAATGAGCACCGAGCTTTTGATTATTTCGGGCACATTGCCCTGTACCAGGTTACCGGCTATTAATCCGGCAGGCAGGTTGTTCATCAGGTTACAGGCAAAGGCGGTAATGATACCGCTGCGCCATGCCGTTGCATTTACAGCGTGGGCGGCATTTTCATGAAGCAGTGTTGTTAAACGTTCTATAATACCGGTTTTGCCCAAAGCCTCCACAATAATGAACAAACCGGCAACCAGGGGTAGCACAGCCCAGGAAACTCCTTTTACCACCATCCACGGATTTTTTTTAGCCCTGATAATTACAATGGCCGATGTTAAAATTCCCGTTATGGCAGTTGGCAGGCCTAATTGAATATCAAGCGCCGATGCAGCCAGCAAAATAACGGCTGTTGCACCTATACCAATGATAGCTGTTTTGCCCCCCTGTGCCAAAACCGGGATAGTTATATCTGTTTCAATTTTTGCTTTTAAGGCCTCGCGTTGGGTAAAGCGCAGCATGATATAAGTAACTGTAATGGCAAAAAACGAAGGCAAAAGATATTGCGCCAGCCAATGTAACAGCGGCGGCATATGGCTGCCGTAAATTACCAGGTTGGCCGGGTTTGATATGGGCAATACAAATGAAGCGGCATTGGCTATAAACGCGCAAATAAACAGGTAGGGCAGGGGCTTATCAACCTTAGCAGCCCTTACAGCTGCTGCCACGGCCGGGGTGAGTACAACAGCCGTAGCATCGTTTGATAAAAATGTAGTGACAACTACACCTACCAGGTATATGAGTAGGAAAAGTCTGTTTGCCGACCCTTTGGCCATCCGGGTGGCGTGGGCCGCCAGCCAGTCGAACAGTTTTTCTTCGCGGGCGGTTTCGGCAAGCAACATCATGCCGGTTAAAAACAGGTATACGTCGGTACCCTTAGCTATGCCGGCCAATCCATCCCCGAAGGTAATTAACCCAAAAACAACCAGTAGCCCAGCGCCCATTACAGCCCACCAGGCTTCGGCTACTTTAAATGGCCTGGTAATAACGCCGGCAATGGCGAAAAATGAAATGATCCAGATGTAAATATGCGTCATGTAATATTCGCCCAAGGCAGCCTGTTGTAATGAAACAGGCCTGCCAATTTAGTGAAACGGGCTTAAATTTATGGAACGATTAGCGCGATTGGCTGAATGATTGAAAAATGCCCCGGTTATTTATCCAGCTTAAACCGCACGGTAACACTGTTTCGCCCGCGGTAATATTTTCCGGTAATAACCCGCGGCATTTTATCATAGGAATCCTGGATATTGGCAAGTACAAAATATTCAATATTTTGGACATATTTTGATTGGAACATCATGTGGCCACCTGCATCGGGGTGGCCGCTGTTTGCATAATAAGTTACGCTGCCCACTTGTATCTGGCTGCCACCGCTAAAACCGTTGGCCAGGCTAAGTTTAATTGGTTTGCCACGTAAACTCGCCGTGTAACTTGCAGTACGCTGCTGGGCAAAACATACAAAAGGTAATACTATTAACAACAGGATAAGTAAAGCTTTAGACCGCATAAAATTGGTTTATAACCAATAGTACGGGCAAGGCCGTGTGCAGGTTACAAGTAAATTCAAAAGTCAAAATTCAAAAGTCAAAAATTGACTGCCTGATTTAGGCCTCATTTTAAGTTCCAAAGTTTATCGATAAAATAAATAATAAATAAAACACATCGACGAATAATAAATTTTCACTCACCACTCACCACTCACCACTTTCTACCTTTCGCCTTTAACACCACCTAAATAAACATCCATTCAAAACAAAACCCGCGCCCGGCGTATTAATTAATAAAAAAATATTATGTCATTTGATCAATACCATGAGCCTGCAAACGAGTTGTCGGCCGAGACCCGTACTTTTGCCAGGATGATTGTTTCGCTTACCGAGGAGGCAGAGGCCATTAACTGGTACGAGCAACGGATAGCTGTAGAAACAGACCAGGACGCCAAAGCCATTATGCAAAATGCCCAACAGGAGGAGTTTAAACATTTTGGCATGGACCTTGAATTTTTGCTGCGTAAAAAGCCCGTTTGGCGTACCACTTTAAAAGCCATCCTGTTTCAGAAAGGAGATATTGTTGAACTGGGCAGCAAAGGCGAAGAGGCTGCAGAGGACTAAACTATTTTTACCATGAGTAACGAACGCATAAAACTGGTGCAAGGCGATATTACCAAAATTAAAGCCGATGCCATTGTAAATGCCGCCAACACATCATTATTGGGCGGCGGGGGAGTTGACGGCGCCATTCACAGGGCAGGAGGCAAAGCCATACTGGAAGAGTGCATCCAGATTCGTAACCGGCAGGGCGGCTGCAAAACGGGCGAGGCTGTAATTACTACAGGCGGTAACCTGCCCGCCAAATATGTTATCCACACGGTTGGGCCGGTTTACAATAACGGCGCCAAAGGCGAGGATGGGTTGCTGGCATCGGCCTATTTAAACAGCCTTAAACTGGCCGCACAAAACCATGTGGAAACCATTGCTTTCCCTAATATCAGCACAGGGATTTACCATTTCCCTAAAAAGAAAGCGGCAAGTATCGCCATAAAAACAGTACAGGATTTTCTGGCGGAAAACGACAGTATTAAAGAGGTAGTTTTTGTTTGCTTTGATGACGAAAACTGCGGTATTTACAAAGGCTTGTTGTAGTAATGTGGAATATTGTTTTAAGGCGATAAGGGATTACGCTTAAATATTTATTATGTTAGCTACATGCACCCGGTTTTAAAACAATACTTTTCTGGTAAGATTAACCTTTCTGCCGGGCACGAGGCATTGATTGAGCGTTGCTTTAAGCTGAAACATGCAAAACGGAACGAAATATTGGTGCAAAAGGGCAGCATAGCCAAAAATATTTATTTTGTGATCAAGGGCTGCCTCCGGGTTTTCCTGGTTGACGACAGCGGGAGCGAGTCTACCAGGTTTTTGATATTTGAAAACAACATGGGAACGGCTTTTCCAAGTTTTATTAACGGTACGCCGTCCCTGGCTGCTATCCAAAGCCTGGAAGCATCAGAACTGCTGGTGCTAAGCCGCCACGACAGGGATTTGCTGCTGACAGAGATTCCCGGCTGGGAAACCATGTACCGCATAGGACTTGAGCAGGATTATATCGCATCCATCCAACGGATAGAGAGCCTGATCACCATGGATTCAAAAGCCCGTTACCAGGTACTGATAGATACCCGGCCGGATATTATCAGGCGGCTCCCCAACAAAATAGTGGCCGATTACCTGGGCATCTCGCAAGAGACGCTTAGCCGGTTGAAGGCCCCCCGGCCCTCAAAAGCCTAAGCCTAAGCTCCCGCGAGCTTTCAGCTCGTGGGCCACATGGTTTCAGCTTTCAGCTGAACTTAAGCCGGAGGCTTAAACCACTTTAACCCACGGGTTACGCTAACGCTAACCCCGCGGGAGTTTGAAGTTAACCCACGGTTACGCCAACCTCGCGGCAGTTTATATTCGGCAACCAAACCACTGACTAATGACCACTGACCATCCGATTTATTGACAATTGTCAATCTTTTTGACAACTATAAACACTTGATTTGTACTATTAAACCATCAGGACTATGTACAAGCAAATTATAACCGCCTTTATATTTTTACTATCGGGCAATATCGTTTTAGCGCAAACCAATATTGGCCAGCGTACCTTTCAGTTTAAAGATCCAAAACGTAACCGACCGGTAACAACCGAGGTTTGGTACCCCACAACAGATTCTGTAAAACAGGCCGATAAATACTTTTCGCCATTTACCCGTATGCAAACCGTGCGCAACGGAAAGCTGCCAGTGGTTAAGTTGCCGGTTATTATGCTTTCGCACGGTACCGGCGGCGGCCGGTTAACGCTGGAATGGCTGGCGGCGGCACTGGCCCAAAACGGCTTTATAGTGGCAGCGGTTGACCATTGGGGGAATACTTATGACAACAAGATAAAGATGGAGTTTTTAAAGGCCTGGGAACGCCCGCAGGATATTAGTTTTGCATTAACATCGCTACTGAACGACCGGGATTTTGAGGCGGTTATAGATGCCGACAGGATAGGAGCGGCCGGTTTTTCACTCGGCGGATTTACGGTTATAGCGCTTGCCGGCGGCGAAGTTGATTTTGATGTATTACGCAATTATTATAAAACCACAGGCCGCAAAGAAATTGAGATCCCCGAATATCCCGGCCTTTTAAAATCGCTGGATGACAGTACCCTGTTAGTCGCATCAAAACATTACCCTCCGCTGAAAGATAAACGGATAAAAGCATTCCTCTCTATCTCGCCGGCTATGGGCCCGGGTTTTGTTAATAAGCAACAGGTAAAAAACATCAACAGCCCGGTTTATATAGTGGGTTCGCAAAGCGACAGTATAGCGCCGGTAAAAACCAATGCCATCCATTACCACCAATTGATAAAAGGATCGGAGCTGTACATTAACCCCGGCAAAACCGGGCATTATGTAATGTTATCAGAAGCTATTGAACCTGTTAAAAAAGAAGCACCTGTGCTATTTACCGATGATCCATCCGTGAATAGGCACGCCGTGCATTTAAAGATGGATAGTTTGGCTGTAGCGTTTTTTAGGAAAACGTTGTAGCTGACACTATTTGAATCGGGAAGCGAAATCGTGCTGCGACGAGTTTATGCTTATTACTTTTTTAATGAAAAATTTAGTGTCTCGTCCTGAAAATAGTTTACACTTTTATTGATTAGTCCTGTTGTTAGTTTACAGATAGATGTTTCATAAAGTATTGATAATGAGATATTATAGTGTTCCGTCTTTGTTTTTGCGGATATCTAACTCGTTGATTATTAGCGCTAAAGTGTTCCATGGCGTTCCACATGATCCGGGCGTTCCGGTGGAACGCTATGGCGGCAATAAGTCACAAAAAAGCCCGCTGTTTTTCAACGGCAGGCCTATCATAGGTACAGGTAGGGTGTTACTTTGTTGTGGGCGGGCAAAGCTGCATAAAGGCTACTATGCTGCTGGCTTCATATGATTGTATGTTGCCGGTAGGGCATGCCACGGCGTAGTTGCGATAGGTGAGGTTGCGGGTAGCGTCACGGTTTTTCCAGCCGGTGTTAACGTTGGTTTGGATCCAGCTTAAATACTGGCTTTGGCCGGCCTCGGTTATCAGCTGCATTACATATAGCGCAAATATGGCTTTGAGCACGCCCTGCTCATTAAAGTCGCCTTCGGCGGGGAGTATGCCGTTGGTACACAGGTTGTTCTTTACATAATCGGTGTATAGTTTGGCGTCGTTAAGGTAGGCGGCATCGTTACTTTGCTTGTACAAGGCCAACGCGGCCCCAATTGCCGTGCCCGAGTTATAGGTATAGTCCTGGCCGCCGGCGGGGTTATTGCCAATTTTGTTATCGTTCACCTTGCCCGTCGCATCAACCAAATTGGCTTTGCTCCAGGCATATATGGATTTGGCTTTATCAAGGTAGCCGGCGTCGCCGGTAATGGTATATAGGCGCATGGCCGCTATAACGGTAGGAAAGTTGATACAAGCGTTTTTGCCGCTGTGCCGAAAATCCCAATACATGCCGCCATCCACCGGATCATACGAGCCAGCCCATACATGATCAAACCCTTCTTTGGCTTTTTGCAGGTAGGTGGCGTTGCCGGTAACCTGGTGGGCGCGGGCCAGGGCCATTACCCACCACATCATATCGTCGTAAATAAACCATACGGTGTGGTTAGTCCAGTTGTAGGCATCGTAGTGGTTATAGTTGCCCTGGTAAATATCGCCAATCATAGTCATCTGGGCGGGGGCTTTGGTACGCTGGTATACGTTCATGGCCATATCCCAATAGATGGCCTGTGTCCAGATAGCGGCCACGCCATCCTTTTTGGTGGTGCTGTAATACAGCTTGTTGGCGGTATCATAAAATGCGCTGTTGAAGGCATTATAAGCCAGGTCGGCGTCGCCTGCGGTAAAATCCTGGTTAATAGGTTTAACCACCGAGGTTTTGGCGGGCGTAGCATCTTTGCCCTTACTACGGCCGGCAAAGCTTATAAACAAACTCAGTACTAAACAACAGGTTAACTTTTTCATAGTGAGGTTTTAAATGGAACAATACCCCCGGATAGGATAGGGGGACCGGTTAAAAAAGCAGCAACGGGTTTTCCGCTGCTGCTGCAATTGTGCGGCGGGTATTACCAGCCTGGGTTTTGGACTAATTTTTTATCAGTGTCCACGTCCCTTTGGGGAATTGGGAAAAAGTAATGCCGTTTGCTGAATACGCGTGTTTCAAATGTCACCACGTTCAAAAAGTCGGGTAAATCGGCATTGATATTAAGGCCTTTGATAGGGCCATTATCTGTTTGCTCGGCGATTTTCCAACGGCGTACGTCAAAAAACCTTACGTTTTCAAATGCAAGCTCAACCCGGCGTTCCTTGCGGATGGCTACACGCATTTCGGCCTGGCCGGCGGGTACCGGCAGGTTTGCCGATCCGTACACCGGGATCCCCGCCCTATCGCGGATGAGGTTCAAATATTTGAGGATATCGGGGTCGCCGGGAGCAGCCTCGTTCAGCGCTTCCACGTAATCCATGTAAATGTTGGCTAAACGCAACAGCATAAGGGTACGGCCGCCAACGTTCCAATTACCCAGCCCCATCATTTTGCGTACTACATAGCCGGTAGGGGTATAGTCGTTACCGCCGGTTGCCTTGCCGGAGTTTCCGTGGTTGTATAGCTGCGTGATGAGTTCGCCGCCGTTGGTGTTTAACCAGGTGCTGCCGTTGTAAGTGATGTCAACATAAAACCTTGGCTCGCGGTTTACCCATTGGTTGTAAATGCCGGCTTTGGTGTATTTGGTGTCGGTAGTTGAGTTACCACTGCTTACATAGCCCGAACCTACATCGGTAATGCTTTTGCCATTGGCCATAAAAAAGGCATCAACTATGTTTTGCGTAGCTCCCAAACCTCCGGAACCCCGTTTTTCGGACGGAGCGCCATTATGATAGGGCGTCAACTCGTACTGGCGGGAGTTTAAAGAATTGTTGGCACGGGCCAGGATAACCTCTTTATTCCAGTCGGTTAGCCACAAATCGCGGCAACTGAGGTAAGGATCATAATTGCCCGAACCATCATTTTTGCGGAACAGGTCATACACGGTAGGTACAAACTGGGTTATAAAGTCCTTATAGGCATCGGCTGCCTTTTTCCATTTGTTAACGTCGGCGGTCTGGCTTATCAACTGTTTACCATCCGCGTTTTTTAATGCAGCCTCATCGGTATTGCCATTATACAGCGGACTTGCAGCCATAAGCAATGTTTGCGCCCTGAAAGCTAAGGCAATACCTTTGGTGATACGGCCATAGTTGCTATCGTTATTGGGGGTAACCGGCAAATTATCAGATGCTGCTTTCAACTCAGTTTCAACATAGGCAACGCACTCATCAAATGAGCTGCGCGGCAATTGCACATCATCAAAGCCGGCATCGGGGGCTATAACTTCATCTCCTAATAATACTACCGGGCCGTAAATACGCATCAGGTAATAATAAAACATGCCGCGTAAAGCTTTTGCCTCTGATTTGTATTGCGTTTTAAGCTGATCGGACATATCCTTTACTTTATCTACATTGGCAATAAAAAAGCTTGCCGAGCGGATGCCTTTGTAATAATTAACCCAGTAATCAGATACGAAGCCGGAGTTGGCATCCCAGTTACCAATGTTTACATCGTTTGATTGTACAAAGCCCCAATCGTAGTCGGCTTCGTCACATCCGCCGGTCCATAAGCCGGCGTTGCGGTTGCCGCCGGGGTTGCGCTGGCCAAATTCATCGGGTATGTTGTTGTATATATTGGCCAAAAACTTTTCGGCGCTGCTGCGGCTATTAAAGGTTTCATCTAATGATAACCTGTCGTTTGGTACCTGGTCTAAATATTTTTTGCAGGAAGTGGTGACCGTTAAGACCAATACCGTTGCGAATAATAATATCTTTTTCATGATGCTGTCTTAATATTGATTAAAATTTCAGGTTAAGGCCTAATGAAAGCGTTTTAACATTTGGATATTTGGCGCCTGTTGCACGGCCATTACGGTCGGTGTTCAACTCCGGGTCCCAAAGTTTAAAGCTGCTGAAGGTTACCAGGTTATAGCCGATAAAATAAATCCTGGCGTTTTTGATTTTGAATTTGCTGAACAGATCTGTTGGCAGATTATAGCCAAATTCAGCAGTTTTCAGCCGGACAAAGCCCACATCTTTTACCCACCATGAGCTTGCCTGCGAGTTGTTGAAGTTTTCGCTGTCGCCATAAGCCAAACGCGGGTAAAATACATTCTGGCTTGGGTTTTCGGCCGTCCACCTGTTGGTTGCATTGCTGTAAATATTGCTGCCGCCATCACCATTAAACGGAATTGCGCCCGCGCCACCCAGCATAACATCCGCATGGGCCACGCCCTGGAAAAAAGCGCCTGCGTAAAAGCCTTTGTAGCCCACATTAACACCAAAACCATACACTGTTGATGGTACATCGCCATTACCAATTTTGGTTTGATCGTAAGCGTTTATCAGGCCATCGTTATTGATATCCTTATACTTAATATCGCCTGGTTTTATCTTGGTTTTATCGCCGGGTACGGCGCTTTTGTCAATCTCGGCCTGGTCAACAAATAAACCTTCGGCCTGGTAACCATAACGGGCCAGTATTGGGTTGCCGCGGTGTTCGAGCCATGGATACAGCTGGGTAGGCCTGTCATCTTCAACTATTACTGCTTTGTTATAGGTAAAAGTACCGCGCAGACCTACTGATACTTTGCCAAACTGCGCATTGTAATCGAGAGTTGCATCAATACCTTTGTTATCGGCTACACCCAGGTTACCTTGCGGCTGGCTCACTAAGCCAACAAAGCCCGGTACCGACTGCCTGTCTAAAAAGATGCCGGTACGGTGTTCTTTAAACAAATCCACAACCAGCGAAAGGTTATCGTGTAGGGTTTTTATTTCGAACCCCAGGTCCTGCTTGTGCGATTTTGCCCAGCTTACTGCTACCCCATATTTAGTTACGTTGATACCATTAATGCTTTCGAAGTTTTTACCGAAAGTATATCCGCCATCGTTTGAGCCAATTTCAGATACGATGGTTAAATAACCGAAGCGCTTATTCTGTCCAAGATCATCGCTGCCTACAAAGCCATCGGAGTAGCGAAACTTAAGGAAGGTTATGGCATTTTTAAGTGGATCGAAAAACTTCTCGTTTGATACTATCCAGCCGGCGCCGAATGATGGAAAAAACCCGAAACGCCTGTTAGGATAAAAATTTTCTGATCCGTTATAACCAAAGTTGGCTTCAAAAAAGTAACGGTCATCATAAGAGTAAGTTCCCCTTCCGGCCAACCCAAGATACCTGAACGGTATAGAACCCTGGAAATCGCCCGCAAATGCCAAAACCCTGTCGCGCGCGTTGCCCAGCACCAGGCCGCTTACACGATGTTTGCCAAAGCTCCTGTCATAGTTAATGGCTGCTTCGGTGTAAGTTTGTCTTCGGCCGTCGTTGCTTCGGCCATAGCTTAAATAATTGCCGCTGCCGGTATAGGTACGCACCAGGTTTAGGGTACCATCTGCATTGTATGGGTTATTTGAATCGGGGAAATAAGTATCCTCACGTTTTGACCGGTTAATGTTATGCGAGCTATAATTGTCAAACGCAAACATAGCGGTGGCGCTTAAGCCCGGAGTAATAAATTTAAGGTCCTGGGTTAAGCGGAGATTGGAGTTTACCGTATTTTCGAAAAAAGTATTGTAGCCCCTGCGGGTTAAGTCGGCATAAGGGTTACGGAAACCGCCGTTAGCCGATTTACCGGGGATAAAGCCGCCCGGATAGGCTATGGGGTACTCTACCGGTGGTACAGACAGCGCATTAACAAATAAATCCTGGGTTGCAATTGACGGCCCGTTTGAATTTGCCGTATAGCCCTGTACGCCCAAATCAAGCTTGGTTGTGCTGGTAAGCTTGAGGTTTAAATTGCTGGTAAAATTGTACCTGGTATAAGTTACATCGGAGTTGTATTGTGCCAGGTCGTCTGTTTTCAAAAAACCGGCTTCGTTATAATAACCTACCGATACGTAATACTGCGCGTTATCAACACCGCCGCTTGCGTTAAAATTTGCCCGCCTGTTATGCCCGAATTTATTGAACGTGGCATCCAGCCAGTCGACATTAGGGTACAATAGCGGATCTGTTTGATTGGCCGTATTGTTAATATAATCTTGTGTATATTTTGGTTGCTGGCCACGGGTAGTAAGGGCCTCGTTGGCCAGGTTCATAAAAGTTACCCCATCGGCCAGTTTAGGGCGCCTGGTAAAAGTGGTCACACCTTCGTTATAATCAAGGTAAATTTGTGTTTTACCAACTTTTCCGCGCCGGGTTTGCACCAGCACCACGCCATTGGCGCCGCGTACCCCATACACCGCAGTGCTTGATGCATCTTTTAAAATAGTGAAAGATGCGATATCGGTAGGATCGATGGCACTTATGCTACGCTCAACCCCATCAACCAAAACCAATGGCGATGATGAGCCCCCGCCAAAGGTGGCGATACCCCTGATCCAGATATCGGCGACATCCTTCCCCGGTTCGCCGGAGCGCTGTACGCCAACCACACCCGAAATGCGGCCTGCCAGCGAAGCTGTAATATTTGAGGTAGGAAGTTTTAATTCCTCGATATTTACCGTTGATTGCGCACCGATGAGGCTAACCTTACGTTGTACGCCATAGCCTACTACAGCAACTTCGTTAAGAATATTGCCTGCCTCTTTCATTTTTAAGCTGATTACCGTTTGAGTGCCTACCGGTACCTCGATAGTTTCAAACCCAATGAAGCTAAACACCAGCACCGATTCAGGCGATGGCACGGATATGGTATACTTTCCATTCGCGTCAGTTGATGTGGCAGAATATGTTCCTTTTATGCCAACAGTAACGCCGGGCAAGGGCAAATCCTTGCTATCGGTAATTGTACCGGTTACTACAATAGCCGCCCGGCTTTCTTTAATTATTTCTTCGGGCGTTTTGCGTTTAACCACTATTGTATTGCCGTCAATAACATAAGTTAAACGTTTACCAGCCAGGCAAACAGAAAGGGCATCCCGGATGGATGCATTGTGTAAGTTAACATTTACTGATGGCGATTGCTGAATAATCTCGGCATCGCATAGGATATTGAATTTAGTTTGTTTTTGTATTTCGCGAAATACTTCCTCGAGCGAAACGTTTTTTTGCGACAGGCTTATTCGCTGGCCATAGCTTTTTGCGCTAACCTGCAATAAAAATCCTATCATTATAACTAAAGTTAGCTTCATTATTAGCAATATCTTAGTATAGATGCCGCCTGGTTTACGGCATAAATAATGAGGAAAAAAATTCATAATTTTGAATAGTTTGGGTTTATAACTGAATATGGTTTGTCAAGATTTATATAAGGGTAACCCGGGCTATTGCCAACAGACATTTAATTGTCCAGGAGTGTTGCAACCACTTCTGGATTTTTTTTGCACTGTAATAAAATAGCGGGTTTTGATCCCCGGAAGTGTGTATAACTATTTCATCACCGTAATCCTCCTTCCTTCAATTGTAAAGTGGGCAACCCCTGTTAATTCCACCACCTTTAGCACTTCAGATACATTATCAAATTTGGATACTGTACCCCATATCGCTTTTTTAGGTGCGTTTTCCTGGTACACAATATCTACGTTGTACCACCTGGACACTTTTCTTAATATGCTTTGAATATCTTCACTGGCGAACATAAAATTGCCGTTTTTCCATGCTACGGCTTCTTCAACATCAGCTTTGGCTACTCGGAAGTTACCGGCTTGTTTATTAAAGCTTCCTTGTTGACCCGGCGCCAACATTACCTGTCCGCTATTGCTGGTCAGCTTAACCGAGCCTTCCAATAATGTGGTTTTTAAGGCGTTTTCATCGTCGTAAGCATTTACATTAAAGTGGGTGCCCAATACTTCAACCTGTACTTTATTTGCTGTAACTTTAAATGGCATCGCCTTATTTTTGGCTACTTCAAAATAAGCCTCGCCGGTAAGCTCTACATTCCTTTCGGTACCGGTAAAAGCAGTTGGGAACTTTAATGAAGATGCCGCGTTTAGCCAAACCGCCGTTCCATCGGGAAGTATAACCTGGTATTCGCCACCTCTTGGGGTTGATACGGTATTGTATTGGACAGCGGCAACGCCAGCGCCCGATGTTTTGTAGGAAACCAGTCCATTATTTACTTTATTGATAATGGTTTGCCCCTGTTTGGTTATCAAGCCATTTTTTGCCTGGTTAAGAACAATTGTTTGCCCGTTGGCAAGCGTAAGTATAGCCTTGTTGCTACCGGGGGCCACATCGTTTTTAAATCTTTCTTTGCGCGATGCCAATTGATAATTATGTGGCTTTTGCTTAAATAAAAACAAGCCTGCGGTAAGTAAAATGATTGCCGCCGCTGCAACTGAGATCCATTTTTTAAATGGATATGATTTGCGATGTTGTTCCCGGCCGATGCCGACCTCCAGCCTTTGCCAAACGCTGTTACTTATCTCAGCATCGATGGCGCGGTGCTGGTTTATTTCTTCGTTGAAACCGGTTTGCAGATTTTTAAGCAGTAAGCGGCCTGCTTCATCTTTTTTAAGGTGATTGAACAGTTCTTCTGCTTCGGCAGGAGTACATTCATTCAATAAATACTTGTTCAGCAGATGCTGGTAATTCTTTTTAGGATCCATAATCGTTTGTATATATCCTAAAGGCAGATAGTCGGGGGGGTAGGGGCGGGAATATTTTTTTTTGGTAATTTTCAGGTTATGGTGCAACCTTTTGCCAAAAGCACGCGTCACATAACATAACGCTTATGTATTATTAGGTAATTTAATATATAATATGGCGTTTATAAAGGTATTTATACAACTACATGCTACCCGAACTGAAAAATAACCAATAGCCCCGAATTATATGGAAGATCATATTTGGATGCTTGTTACCAAAAAAATGGCAAATGAGGCTACCGGGGAGGAGTTAGATGAATTAGACAACTTGCTTAAACAAAATCCAATTGCCCATAATTCGTTGAAATTACTTTTTGATTGGTGGGATACTGATGATAAGCCAGGCGAAGACAATACCCATTTTCGGTTTAAAAAGATATTGGAACGGATAGGTTATAAAAAGGATTTATCAGATTAGTCCTTCGTTTTTTAAACGCTTAACGATGCGCTCGGTATCGATACTGTCATGTTCGCTCTTAAGATAAATGTTCGATAAATAAACGATTTCCTGAACTACAACTACGTAAGTTATAACTCTGGCGCCGCCAGATTTACCTTTATTTGTACCTGAAATTGCTAATCTTATTTTGTAAATATTTTGCCCGAGAGCGATTCCTAAGGTAGGATTTTGCTCTAATTTGTCAATTAAGTCAGCGAGATCTGATTTGATACCCTTATGCTTTTTTGCAATTGATTTAATTGCCTGGTCAAAATCGTTAGTGGTTTTAACTTTATAACTCATTGAGCAATTCTCTTGCGTCCCGCAACTCGAGCTTGCCTTCCTGGTGAAGTTTAATTTCCTCCAAAGAGCGCTTCATGTTTTTATATACGCGTTCTTCCGCTTTATTTAATGGAGGTTGTTCCTGGATGGTATTTGGCCCTATGCTATAGCTTAAACCCAAAGCGTCTAAAACTGCTTTTACCGCTTTTTCAGATTTCTTGTTATCGATATTTACAGTGAGCGTTGTCATCATATCAAAAATACAAAATATTATTTACACGCAAAACTTCAAATCCGGATTTAAGGCATGGCAAATGAGGAGGTATCGAATTTTACTTATCAGCAGGTGAGCTACTATTTCATCAATTCGACAATTAATAAACTAAATACAATATCAGCATTTTGCCTGAAATATTTTTTAATACTTTTCATGGCTGCCATCATATGTTCTTTAACGGTATGTTTGCTGATGCCCAGTATTTGGGCGGCCTCGTCGTAAGTTTTACCTTCCTGGCGGCAAAGGTTAAATACTTTTTTGCACTGTGGCGGCAGCTGCTCAACCGCGCCGCCAAGTAGTCCGGCATATTCGTTCCATTGCAAATCGGCTTCGCTTTCTACGGCTTGCTCTTCAATAATGCTTATTACTTTGGCCCTTAGTTCGGTTTCGACGGCAATTTTTTTAATCAGTTTAAATACCTGGTTCCGGCTTATTTTATACAGGTAACCAGCTATACCATATTCGGGCTTTAGCTGTTCGCGAATTTCCCATAATTTCAAAAAAACATCATGGATCACATCTTCTGCCAACTCAGGCATTTTCAAAAACCTTAACGCGTAATAATACAACTGACTATGGTACTTGTCATAGATTTGCTTATAAGCTTCTACATCGCCGCCCTTTAGGCGTTCGCAAAGCACAATGTCATTAACGGTCATTTAAATAGGCAATTGGATGATGGTAATACAATTATCGCTCAAAAAAATTGGTTTATACAAAAAACTTTTCTGAAAAGGTGATTAACAATACCGGGATGACTGGCCTCATCTTTTTTAAATATCTATTATAATATCAAATATCCGGGTGGCGGCTATTGCCCCGTATCTTCCTCTTACTAATTATGACACCATAAAAGAGTGTTTACAGGTAATTACAATATGCAGAACAATATGGTGGTGCGCCGGCCAAAACGATGTGTATTATAGCGTTTAGAAATGTATCGTTTGGTATTTTCCTTAACTATTTGCTTTTACCTTTTTCCTGTACTCGTTTGGCGAGCTGCCCATCAGTTTAGTAAACATCCTTGAGAAATAATACTGATCTTCTATTCCTAAGGTTAAAGCAATGTTTTTGATAGACATGGTGGTAAATGAGATATACTGACATGCTTTTTGAACTTTTAGCTGGTTAAAATATTCAATAGGGGAGTAGCCTGTTTTTGCCCTGAAAATGGCCGAATAATGCGAGGTAGATAGCTTGGCGAAGCCACTCAGATCATCAAGCCTTATCATAGTGTTAACATGGTCTTGCATATATTGAATTGTTTTTTCAACTACATCGTTATCGGCAGGCTTATCGTCAAGATGGTTAAACTTGTCCTCATAGATAAGCGAGGATAGAAAATGCGAGAATATCATGTTTACGTAACGCAGGGCGTCGCTGCTGTAGCCTTTCTCCAGGTTAAAGCAAATGTCTTCAAACAGCTTTATCCGGTCTTCATTAAAAGACAGGTATGGCTTGTAATTCTCCGAATTTTTTAGGATTAGTTCTACTATAAAAGATGCTATCTCGCCTTTAAAATGAATCCAGTATATCGTCCATGGTTTATCCATATTGGCGGCATACTTATGTGGGGTGTTGGCCGGTATGGCAATAAATTGTGATGGCGAGACTTCTACCTTTTTCTTATTGATTTCCAGCCAGCCGTAGCCTTCGGTGCAATAAATAATAATATGCTGATTTATGCCGTTGGGGCGCTCGGCGTAGTGGTGCCTGGCTTTGGGGTAGTAGCCAATATCGGTGATATAAATTTGTTTGGTAACCAAATCCTTACTTAAAAAGTTGGTGATGATCTTTTTAGGCAGCACAATAAGCTTTTGCCCGTCAAAACCATCCCGCCGCCTGATAGCTGTACTTTTAGTCATTTTTTTTGAATGGATACCGTGATAATCAGTACTCCGTATTAACTGGTTGATCTCCGTATACAAACATTCACAAAAAATAGCAAAACATTGGAAAAAAAAACAAATAATTGAAATTGACGGGGCGTAATAAAGTCCATCATTTCCGTAACATTAACTATTTTTTTATCCTGTTTAATCCATGACATTTACATTGTAACCAATTAGTGATACCATGTAATATCAAATGCTTCTTAGTTGTTTTAATTAAGATCATGGATATGAGCCTGTTAGTGGTTTGTCTTTTATTTCTGACAGGCAGTAGGAATCAATCTATGAAAATACACATGTTGAAATTAAACCTGGCTATCGCCGATAGAAAAAATATAATTACACTAAATGCAGCACGTTAACAAAACAACAGGCCGGTATAAACTAAGCTTAAATAAACCATTCAGGTTAATAACGGTATTTGTTTTAACAATATCCGGCATAGCATTGAAAGCCCAGGAACTCCAAAAAAGTGCAGATAATGCAACAATCAGCAGCCCACAGGTAAAAATTACGGTTGATAAAACTACCGGCACAATTAACTATTTGTTTGCCAATGGTATGCATATCGATAATGCAGTGGCTTACGTCCGCGATTTAAATTCGGGCTACATATCAACCGTTGATTTTTCAAGCCATGCCTGCTCAACAAAAGAGGTGAACGATAAAGTGGGCAAAGGGTTGAGCCTGATTGTAAAACATAGCGATGCAAAGCACAGCATCAGCATTACCCAGTCTTTCACCCTTTACCGGGGCAAGCAATATGTGCTTGTTAATGTAAGTGCTACATCTTCGGATAAGCCTATCGAAACCCGCGATATCAGCCCAATAGCTATACTGCCGGCCAATAAAGGCAAGTTGTTTATTCCCGGTACCGAGCCGCGCATTTTGGATGTGCCCTTTGATAACGACGACTGGACGCCAACCTTAGAGCGAAACTGGCCGAAAGGCAACGAGCCCAAAAGCAAAGGCATCAGCTACGAATTTTTAGCCGTTTATGATCAGCTTAAAAACTCAGGTTTGATTATCGGCAGCGTAAACCACGATTTCTGGAAAACGGGTTTAGCTTATCAAACCGGAACCCAATTAGGCTATGTAGATTCATTAAACGTTTTTGGCGGTGTGGCTACGCCGGATGACCCATCCCTTAAATCGGGTTATGGCGGCTTGGATGGTACGCATGACCATACCGACCATGGTACCATGCTGGGCCAAACGGTAAGCTCGGCCACCGTTTATATCTGCGGATCGGATGATTTGCACGAGGCTTTTAAGGACTATGGGCGGGTAAATTCCATTATCAATGGCAAGCAAACCTGGGAGGGGCCGGCGCCTGTTTATTGGAACAGCTTTGGTGTTGAAGGCGTGCTGGGTTACGAAAAGGTAATGATGCCGCCTGCTGTAAACCAGATCTCGGATTTCATCTACTCCATGCCTAACTTTGGCGCTTACTCCAAACCTGTTTTGAGTATCGACTCGTACGACCAGGGCATTTATTCAACCGAGGTTTTAAAATCAATAGGGGAGTATGGCGCGAAAAACGGCCAGCAGATGGGGTTTTATTTTACGCCATTTGCCATGTGGAGCTGGAAGAATGATACCAAAGGGCGCAAGCTGCCGGGTACCGATGTAATGTTTGAGGATGTGCTGTTGCAGGATAAAAACGGTAAAGCTATCATGTACAAAGATGGCGATTGGGGCGCTTATGCCATGGATCCCACGCACCCGGCGGTCAGGCTTTCTATCATATCGCAGTTGAAAAAAGCAAAAGCCATCAACGCCAAATTTATCAAGATAGACTTTTTAACGGCCGGGGCGCTGGAGAGTACCAAACGTTACGATCCTAAGATCTGTACCGGGATACAGGCTTACAATTACGGGATGAAAACCTTGCGGCTCCTGGTTGATTCTATTATGGGTAAGGATGTTTTTATCACCCAGGCCATCTCGCCGCTGTTTCCCCATCAGTATACTCACACCAGGTTTGTATCTACCGATGTATACTCACACCTGCGCGACGACCAGAAAGGTTTTCCTAACTGGGGCAGTACCGAGGCGTCGTTAGCTACAGGATCGCATATGGGCTGGGTACAGGGCACTTTGTTCCCTTATACCAACCTGGATGTAAGCATTATGAAAAACTTCCAGAAAAACCCGGATCTGGACGAACAGGAAATAAAAGTGCGCCTGTATGCCATGATGGTGATGGGCAGTATCCTGGGCGATGGATCCGATTTCAGGAACCCGATAGCCGCGTACCGCGCGCAGGAATTTTTGAATAATAAAAATATAGCCAAATTCTTTAGCGACCCCAAAGCGTTTATTCCCCTTAAAATGGCCGATGGTGAAAGCTTCGATCAGCAACTGTCGTTTTACCTGCCGGGCGATACCACTATGCTGTCCTTATTCAATTTCGACCTTAAAAATGATTTTAAACAATCGTTTAGCAGGCAGGCCTTAGGTCTTGATGCACATAAAAAATACGAATTCCGCGATTTTATGACCGATAAGGCAATCGGTGAATTAAAAGCTGATGCCCAAACATTTAGTATGACAGCCAACACCGGCGATGCCTTGCTGGTAAAAATAGTAGCGGTAAATTAATGATAAAAATAAACAGTAATATTATGCAACCACCAGTTAAACATATCCAACCTAAAAAATGAGTACTTCAAAAGGCTTTAACAGCAGTTATATTATTGGAATTTCCTTTATCTCGGCCCTGGGCGGGTATTTGTTTGGGTTCGATTTTGCGGTGATTTCGGGCGCGCTGCCGTTCCTGCGAACCCAGTTTGCCTTAACACCTGTATGGGAGGGCTTTTTAACCGGATCACTGGCTTTAGGATGTATAGTGGGCTGTTTACTGGCCGGAAATATTGCCGATAGATATGGCCGCAAGCCGGGGCTCATCGTCGCAGCATTAATTTTCGCCATATCATCTATCGGGATAGCTTTCTCGGCCTCCTTAACCTATTTTTTAATCCTGCGCTTTGCAGCCGGCATAGGCGTGGGCATGGCTTCTATGCTTTGCCCCATGTATATTGCCGAAGTTTCGCCCGCCGAAGTACGCGGCCGTAACGTGGCTATAAATCAGCTTACTGTAGTGATTGGCATATTGGTGACCAACCTGGTCAACTACTTTTTGGCCGATCATGGTGCCGATTCATGGCGCTGGATGTTTGGTTTGGGAGCCGTACCATCTGCCATATTTTTGATAGGTGTTACCTGGCTGCCCGAAAGCCCGAGATGGCTCATGAAATCGGGTCAGCCTGATAAAGCCAGGGTTATCCTCAGCAAAATTGGCTCACCTGATTTTGCCGAATCAACCTTTAAAGCGGTAGAAAAATCATTGATTGGCTCAACCAAACAATCATACGCCATGGTGTTTGAAAAGGCTGTGCGCCCGGCCGTGGTGGTGGGTATTACGCTGGCTGTGTTTCAGCAATTTTGCGGTATCAATGTGGTATTTAACTATACTTCAACCATTTTTGAATCGGTAGGTGCAAATCTGAACAGGCAATTGTTCGAGACCGTAGCTATCGGCGTAGTTAACTTGGTATTTACCTTATTAGCCATGTGGCAGGTTGATAAGCTGGGCCGTCGCCCGCTGATGCTTTGGGGATCGCTGGGTTTATCGGTATTGTACATTATACTGGCTTTCCTGCTGCAAAACCACTTCCCGGCGGGGCTGGTATCCATATTTGTGTTGCTGGCTATCAGCACCTATGCTATTTCGCTGGCGCCGGTAACCTGGGTGCTTATTTCCGAGATTTTCCCCAACAAAATTCGTGGCGTGGCGTCGTCCGTGGCCATCGTATCGCTTTGGGGGGCTTATTTTATCCTGGTATTTACTTTTCCTATCCTGGCCAAAAAATTAGGCGCATACGGGCCATTTTATCTATATGCGGGCATCTGTTTTGCGGGCTTCCTGTTTGTAAAGGCCAAGGTGAAAGAAACCAAGGGACAAACCTTGGAGGAGTTAGAAGACAATTTGATAAGACATTAAAATATAACACATAGTATGCAAAATTCAACTGTTTCCGTTTGGGAAGAGCAAGTAATTATCCCCACGTATGGTGTTGGCAAGCCCGATAAAAACCCCATGTTTTTTGAAAAAAGGGTTTACCAGGGCAGCAGCGGGGTGGTTTATCCAAACCCGGTGATTGAGAAAATTGCCGACGAAAAAGAAGATAAAGAATACACAGGCCTGTTCCTTGAGAATAAGTACTTGAAGGTGATGATACTGCCCCAGTTAGGCGGCCGCATTCAAACAGCCTTTGATAAGGTTAAACAGCGCCATTTTATTTACCACAACCAGGTAATTAAGCCCGCTCTGGTAGGCTTAACCGGCCCCTGGATTTCGGGCGGCATTGAATTTAACTGGCCGCAGCACCACAGGCCAAGCACCTTTGATCCGGTTGACTATAAGCTGGAAGAGCATGCCGATGGCAGCAAGACCGTTTGGGTGAACGAGGTGGAGCGCATGTTCCACACCAAGGGCATGGCCGGTTTTACTCTGCACCCGGATACAGCTTATATCGAAATAAAAGCTAAACTTTTTAACCGCTCCGCACTGCCGCAAACCTTTTTATGGTGGGCAAACCCGGCAGTTAAGGTGAATGATTATTACCAATCGGTATTCCCGCCAGATGTGAACGCTGTTTTTGACCACGGCAAGCGCGATGTATCCGATTTCCCCATAGCAACTGGTACCTACTACAAGGTTGATTACTCACCGGGTACCGATATCTCGATGTATAAAAACATACCGGTACCCACATCGTACATGGCCATTAACTCCGATTATGATTTTGTGGGTGGCTACGAGCATGATAGTGAAGCCGGTTTACTACATGTAGCCAATCACCATGTATCGCCGGGCAAAAAACAATGGACCTGGGGCCACAGCGATTTTGGCCAGGCCTGGGACAGGAACCTCACCGACGAGGATGGTCCTTATATCGAACTGATGACGGGCGTATTTACCGATAACCAGCCCGATTTTAGCTGGCTGATGCCTTACGAAGAAAAAACTTTTACCCAATACTTTTTACCCTACCGCGAGCTTGGAATGGTGAAAAATGCATTGAAAGATATTTTACTGGCGTTAAGCAAAATAGGCGATAAGGTAACAATCAAAGTGCAGGTAACATCGGTACAAGACAACCTGCATATTAGCCTCACCTGCAGGGGCGAAGAACTGTTTAAGCATACTGGAACGATCGTTCCGGAAGCTGTTTTTGTTAAGGAATTAGCCGTTGGTGCCGGATTGAATGAAAATGAATTATTGCTCATGATCACTAACAGCAGCAACCAGGAAGTACTACGCTACGAGCCGGCCAAAAACAAAAAGAACGAGATGCCCATCCCCGCCAGGCCCGCTTTGGAGCCTGCCGATGTGGAAAGCGTAGAGCAACTGTTTTTAACAGCGCAGCACCTGGAACAATACCGCCACGCTACTTACAGCCCGGTACCGTATTACGAGGAGGCATTGCGCCGCGAGCCCACCGATATCCGCAATAACAACGCTTTAGGCAAATGGTATATCCGTAAAGGCCAGTTTGCCAAAGCAGAGCCGTTTTTGCGGCGGGCGGTTGAAACCAGCGTTCAGCGCAACCCTAACCCCTACGATAGCGAGCCTTATTATAACCTGGGTTTGTGCCTGAAGTATTTAGGCAAAACCGATGAAGCATACACGGTTTTTTACAAATCAACCTGGAGCAATGCCTGGAAAGATACCGGCTTTTTCGAGGTAGCAAAAACCGATGTGGCCCGTGGGCACTTTGCATTGGCGTTGGATCACGTTAACCAATCGTTGGATAGAAATGCCAATAACAGCAAGGCTTATGTGATAAAAATGGCCGCCTTGCGCAACCTCAACCAATTGGATGCAGCCCTTAAAGTGGCTGATGCCGCGCTTGAGCGGGATGCCTTTAACCTTGGGGTTATTTTCGAAAAAATTCAGCTTTATAAGCTGGAAAGCGATGCCGGCATGGTTGCCAAATGTTTGGATGAACTGATCGCCCTTTCAAGAAATGATGATCAAAATTATATAGAATACGCCCTTGACTATGCTGCCGCCGGTTTATATACTGAGGCCAGTGAGTTATTGCAGTTGGCGCTGAAGGATAACGGCAACAACCCGATGGTTTATTACAGCCTGGGCTATTTCAGCCATAAAAACGGCGCAGAGGATGAAGCCCAAAAATGGTTTGAAAAAGCCGCGGCAGCTGATCCTTACCTGTGTTTCCCCAACCGTTTAGATGAGGTAAAAATATTACAACTGGCAATGGAGCTTAACCCCGCTGATGCCAAAGCGCCTTACTATTTAGGCAACTTATTTTACGATAAGCGCCAGTATGACGATGCGGTAAGTAACTGGGAAAAAGCCGCAAAACTGGATGATAACTTCCCCACCGTGTTCAGGAATTTGGCCATTGCCTATTTCAACAAACACAACAATGCCGAAAAAGCATTGACCTATTTTGAAAAAGCATTTGCCTTAGATACTACCGATGCACGGGTGTTGATGGAACTGGATCAGCTTTATAAAAGGCTGAACTACCCGGTTGGTAAACGCCTTAAATTTTTAGAGGAAAACCTGCAGGTTGCCCAACAGCGCGACGACGTTTACCTGGAGATTGTTACCCTTTATAACCTGTTGGGCCAATACGATAAAGCCCTGGATTTGCTGATGAAACGCCAGTTTCACCCTTGGGAAGGTGGCGAAGGTAAAGCATCCGGTCAATACGTGTTTAGCCTGGTGCAGTTGGCTAAACAATGTATTAACGAAGGCGACTTTAATAAAGCCATCGCCAACTTAAACCTGGCCAAAAGCTATCCGCATAATTTAGGCGAAGGCAAATTGTACGGTACACAGGAAAACGACATCGACTACTGGCTGGGCCGCGCTTGTGAAGGTTTGGGCCAGGCTGATGTGGCTAAAAGTTATTTCACCCTGTCAACCATTGGTTTAGATGAGCCATCTGCCGCCGTGTTTTATAACGATCAGCAACCCGATAAGATCTTTTACCAGGGCCTGAGCTGGAAAAAACTGGGCGACCCGGAGAAGGCAAAACAGATTTTTAATAAACTTGTCGCCTACGGTAAAGCTCATGAAAATGATGTAGTGAAGATAGATTACTTCGCGGTATCACTGCCTAACCTGCTCATTTTTGATGATGATTTAAACCTGCGCAATACCATCCATACTTACTTTTTACAAGGCTTAGGTATGCTGGGCTTGCACCAGTTTGATGCCGCACAGGCCATGTTTGCCAAAGTGCTGGAGCTTGACGTTACCCACGCCGGTGCAAAGGCCCATTTAGCAATGACCAAGCAGCAATTGAAAGTGTCTGATTATTAATTAGTCTTAAGTCCAAAGCCTTAAGTCAAAAAGTGCCAGATAGCGTTTAGGGCTTAATATTTAAGGCTTCTGGCTAAATAAAACGAGGCGACGCGCATTTGTGTTGCCCTTGTGCATCATTTAAGAAAGCTAAAAAAATTTAGCTTAACTTAATACGTGTTATAATTACAATAATATACTTTACCTTGAGCTACAAATACAATGAAATGATAATCAAAAGCCAAATGAATGTGTCGCGCCAGGAATGGGGCGAATATTTTGGCCGCAAGATTTATTTATTTAAGATTGAAAACGCCGCCGGCGCATATATTGAACTTACCAACTATGGCGCAACGCTGGTATCGGCAGTAGTGCCGGATAAGGCTGGTAATTTTGAAAACGTAGTATTAGGTTACAGTTCATTAACCGGGTATATAGCCGATGAGTGCTATTTAGGGGCCACTATAGGCCGCTTTGCCAACAGGATAGGAAACGCAACATTTACTTTGGATGGCCTTACTTACCATTTAGATGTAAATGATGGTAAGCACTCCAACCACGGCGGCTATGCCGGCTTTAATACCCGGGCTTTTGATTATGCAGTAACAGAGAATGGAATATCATTCAGCCTTCAAAGTAATGACGGCGACGGAGGGTTCCCCGGTAACCTCGAACTGGTAGTAACCTATGCCTGGACTGAAGATAACGAGTTGAAAATAACCTACCAGGCCACGTCCAACCAAAAAACGATCGCCAATTTTACAAACCATGCTTACTTTAATCTCTCCGGAAAAGCAGACGGGATTTTTGACCACGGCCTCAAAGTTTACGCTGATAAAATATTGGATGTTGATGCCGCGTACCTCCCAACCGGCCTGATCAATGAGGCCGGCGACCGGGCTTTAAACGGTGAGGTTTTAGGAGAGAAAATTAATCGCAATGGCGTTATTATCAATGGCTATAACCATTGTTTTGTGTTGCAAAATAACGATGCCAATGAACTGAAAAAAGCGGCATTGCTCATAGATAACGCTTCGGGGCGTAGGGTAGAAGTACTTACTTCCTACCCATCAATTGTGGTGTATACCGGCGGTTATCTTGAAAGTAAAATCCCCGGTAATTATCCAAGGCCATACCAGCCTTTTGATGGCTTATCCCTCGAGTGCCAGTACTACCCGGATAGCCCTAACCATGCCGGTTTTCCTTCCACAGTGATGGGGCCGGGCAATAAATATCACGAAGTTATTGTGTATAAATTTGGGGTTGTCGCTTAACTTTCCTCTTCCTTTTGTAAGCTGTAGGTTTGTGATAATAATGCTGCATTTTTTAACACAAAACAGTTAATTACCTCTCATTTTTTTTCAGAAAAATGCAAAAAATATGCAACTTTTTTGCGCTGCAAAATATTGCCTTTAAAAAAATATTCCGCCATCTCCTTCTCCCCGAAATCACAAAAAAAAGGCGCTCTTTTTTGCCCTGCAGACAGGTATTTGGTAAAACCGTTTTTTAGGGCGTAAAATCATAAAATTGTCCATCCTCTTTGAAAATAAATCCATTTTTTGGAGCATCGACTGCACCTACATTTACAACACCAATTATTTATTAAACCCCAATAGTATGTAAAGACCATGACTCTTAACCTAAGGGCAAAACAGAACAATCAATTGTAGCAAACAGCCCGGCGTGGCTGATATAGGTATGGGCAGGTAGCGCCAAACCCGCCAAATCCAAAAAAGATTAGTCTGTCTGCACGCCTTTCAAAATGATTTGGGCTGATAAAACATCGCCCGATTGATGAACCCAATTATTGAATAAATTATGAACCCAATTTTATGAAGCAACCTTACACATTTAGTAAAAAGCCTGTGCAATTTTACCTGAGGCGTTGTTTAATGCTTTTGATATTATCGCTGTTTTATTGTGCGGCCTATTCACAATCAAAAATTACAGTTACAGGCTTAGTAGTTGATACTACCAAAGTGAAACTGCCGGGCGTAACCATTTCTGTAGTAAACAACACCAAAATAGGTACCCAAACCGACGAGAACGGCCGCTTTATCCTCGACGTACCCGAAGGATCGGTTATCAGGATATCCTTCGTCGGTTTCAGGGCGCAAACCTTTACAGTTACCGCAACCAACAAAGTATTTAATGTAGTATTGAAGGATGATAAGCTGATAGCCGACGAGGTTGTGGTAACGGCCTTTGGTAAAAAGGAACGCAAGGAGGCCCTTGTAGGTTCGGTAACCAGTATAAAGCCCGGCGAACTTAAAATACCTGCAAGTAACCTTACAGCCGCGCTTGCGGGCCAGGCAGCGGGTATTATAGCTTACCAGCGCAGCGGCCAGCCGGGGCAGGATAACGCGTCTTTCTTTGTGCGTGGCGTAACCACCTTTGGCTACAAACAAGACCCTTTGATTTTGATTGATAACGTGGAATTAACCACTACCGACCTGGCCCGTTTACAGGTTGACGACATAGCCAGCTTTTCGATATTAAAAGACGCGAGCGCGACCGCCCTTTACGGAGCAAGGGGCGCCAACGGTGTTATTTTGGTTGCCACTAAAGAAGGTAAGGAAGGCCCGGCCAAGATCAATTTCCGGTCGGAATACTCCTCTTCACAATCAACCAAAACTCCTGAGATTGTTGATCCTATTGAGTACATGAACCTGTACAATGAGGCATCACTAACCCGCGACCCTAAATTGCCGATACCTTTCCCACAAAGTAAAATAAACGCCACTCAAAATACTTTAAACAATGGCCCCGGCGCCAATCCTTACGTTTACCCTGCGGTTGATTGGTTAAAAATGCTGTTTAAAAAAACAGCCACCACACAACGTAATAACCTGAGTGTTAATGGCGGCGGTAGTTTGGCGCGTTATTACATCACCGGTACTTATAACCAGGATAATGGCGTTTTACGTACCGATGTGCGTAACAACAATAACAATAATGTTAAATTCCGCAACTACCAGCTGCGTTCAAACATCAACATTAACCTTACCAGGACTACCGAGGTTATTGTAAGGCTATCGGGTAATTTTAACGAGTACAACGGCCCTATAACCAGCGATGGTTCGTTTGCATCCGATTTATACAATATAGCTATACACACCAGCCCGGTGCTGTTCCCGGCTTATTTTGAGCCCGATCTGGCCAATAAGAACGCCCAGCATATTTTGTTTGGTAACGTTGGCAGTGCCGATGGCGCCAGCAGCAATAATATTTTGTACAATAACCCATATGCGGCTTTATTACGCGGGCATAAAAACTCGTCAGAGTCGCGCATGTCGGCCCAGCTGGAGCTGAACCAAAATTTGAACTTTTTAACCGATGGCCTTAAATTAAGGAGCATTTTTAACACCAACAGGCACTCGTATTTTGATTCGCAGCTGGCCTACAGCCCTTTTTATTACAACATAGGCTCCTATGATAAGCCAACAAACCAATACACCTTAACCTGGCTTAACCCGCAGCCAACCGGTTACAACGTGGCGCAGGAGTATTTATCGTACTATAAAAACGAGCCCAATGCCGATACCTTTATGTACCTGCAGCTGGCACTTGATTATAACAAAAAGCTTGGCGATCATAACATTAATGCAACATTAATAGGCACGCAGCAGCAAACGGTGTATTCAAGCCAAAAAGATCCTAAAACAAATACAACCACCTTACAGTACTCATTACCGTTCCGCAACCTTGGTTTGGCCGGCAGGTTAACGTATAGCTACAAAAGCAAATACTTTTTAGAGGGTAACTTTGGCTACAACGGATCTGAGCGTTTCAACGCCGCGCACCGTTACGGTTTTTTCCCTACCATCGGCGCTTCATGGATACTATCTAACGAGTCATGGTGGAATCCTGATATTGTGCAGCGCTTAAAATTCCGCGGCAGCTATGGTTTGGTTGGTAATGATGCCATTGGTCAGCAGCGGTTCTTCTACCTGTCTGATGTAAACTTTACTACCGGCCCCAACTACGCGCAGTTTGGCTTTAACAACTCTTACGAGCGCAAGGGTGTATACATTAACAGTTACGAGAACAATAACGTAACCTGGGAAACATCAAGGCAAACCAATATAGCGGCCGAGTTTACCGTATTGAAAAACCTGAATGTTGTTGCCGAGTTTTATAAAAACCACCGTTATGATATTTTACGTCCGCGCCTGGTGCCATCAAGCGAGGGTTTTGAATCAGTTATCAGCACCAATTTAGGTGTGGTTGATTCAAAGGGTATGGACCTGTCTGCCGATTATAAGCAATCGTTCAGCAATGGCTTATGGGCATCTTTCAGGGGTAACTTTACTTACTCAACAAACAAGTATACCTATATAGAAGAGCCTAATTACGCCGAGCCATGGAGGCACTTCATCGGCCAGCCTATCAGCCGTGGCTATGGCTACGTGGCCGAAAGGTTATTTGTTGACGACCAGGAAGCCAAAAACTCGCCATCGCAAATATTTAGTGGTAATGGTGTGGTGCCGCAGGGCGGTGATATCAAATACCGCGATTTAAACGGCGATGGTAAAATTGATAACCTTGACCTTACCTTTTTAGGCTACCCGCAAACCCCCGAAATTGTATACGGCTTTGGCTTTTCAACCGGCTATAAGGGGTTTGATCTGTCGGCATTTTTCCAGGGCCAGGCAAGGGTATCGTTTTTTATCGACCCAAACAGGGTAAGCCCTTTTATCCCAAGCCCGGATGCCTATGTTTATGGCAATACACAGGTATTAAAAGATTTTGCCAACAGCCATTGGAGCGAAGAAAACCAAAACCTTTATGCTGATTATCCGCGCTTAGGCACATCACGCAACGTAATTGAAAACAACCTGCAGCCAAGCACCTGGTGGCTGCGCGATGCCAGCTACATGCGCTTAAAATCGTTAGAGATAGGGTATACCTTGCCCGCGCGCCTAACAAAATCGCTTAAGCTTACCAACTTACGCATTTACTTTAACGGCTTAAACCTGGTAACCTGGAGCCCGTTCAAAATGTGGGATCCTGAGCAGGCGGGCAACGGTTTTGCATACCCAATTCAAAAGGTATTTAACGTAGGCTTAAACGTGAATTTATAATCATAAACAGATTAAAACAGACGACATGAGATCATATTATAAATTTATATTGATGGCGATGCTTTGTTTAACAAGTGTATCGTGTAAAAAATACCTGGATGTGGCCCCCGATAATGTGGGTACACTGGATTATGCCTTCAGGAACCGCAACGAGGCCGAAAGTTATTTGTTTGGCTGCTATTCAACCATGCAGCAAATGTCGAACGTTATTTATAATGCCGGCTTTACCACATCTTCAGAAATTGTATACCCGGTTAACCTTACGGCCAATTTTTTTGATCAAACCGGCTTCAACCTCATACGGGGTGTACAAACTACCGGTAATCCGGCTTTAAATTACTGGGGCGGGGGCGTTGGCAGTGTAAATATTTTCCAGGGTATCCGGAGATGTAACACCATGCTGGAAAATATTGATAAACCTATTGACCTGAGCGAACCGGAAAAGAAACGCTGGATAGCCGAGGTGAAATTTTTAAAGGCATACTATCATTACTACATGATAAGGCTATACGGCCCAATATTGCTGATTAAAGACAGCTACCCTATAGATGCGCCGCCGGCAACGTTGAAACGTAAAAGGGTATCAACAGACGAGGCCTTCGCTTATGTAGTGCAATTACTCGATGAAGCCATCCCGGATTTGCCGCCAACCATCGAAAACCAGGTAAAGGAGTTTGGCCGCATCACCAAATTTATCGGCATGAGCGTTAAAGCCGAAGTTTTGGCTACGGCAGCAAGTCCCTTGTTTAATGGTAATCCCGATTATGCAAACATTAAAGATCATGATGGTAAAAATCTTTTTTCAACCACTTATGACGCAACCAAATGGCAAAAAGCAGCTGATGCTGCCAAAGAAGCCATTACCGAGTGCGAAGCACGGGGCCTGCATTTATACAATACCCCGCCAACAACAGGCATAGGTAATGTATCTGACGAATTGAAGAAAATATTGACGCTTCAATCTGCCGTTACCGAAAAATGGGAGCAAAACCCCGAACTGATCTGGGCTTTAAACTATGGCTTTGGTTACCAGGGGTATGCTATACCAAAACTTACCTCGAAGGCAGTAAGTATGGCAAATACCTACCCATCAAACTGGGCGGTGCCTATAGCCGAATCGGAATTGTTTTATACCAATAAAGGTGTACCGTTAAACGAGGATAAAACCTTTGATTACGCCAATCGTTTTACACCGCAGGCAGGCGACGACGCCAACAAGCATTTTGTAAAGCAAGGCTATGAAACCGCTGCCGAAAATTTGAACCGCGAAAACAGGTTTTATTCGTCAATAGGTTTTGATGGCGGTATCTGGTTTGGCAATGGTGTGGTTGATGAAAGCAACGCCTACTATGTGCAGGCACGTGGTATTTTTGCAGTATCCGGCCCTAAAAGCTTTAACTCAACCAATATCACCGGTATCTGGCCCAAAAAACTGGTTAACTATCAAACCGTAATGGACCAAAGCTTTACCACGGTTGATTTTCACCTCCCGCTTATCCGCCTGTCGGGTCTATATTTGTTATATGCCGAAGCTTTGAACGAAGCGCAGGGGCCTGTGGCTGACGTATTTACCTATGTGGATAAAGTACGTAACCGTGCAGGTCTTGATGGTGTTAAAGCGTCATGGACCGCTTATTCAAAAACACCGGATAAACCAAATACCAAAGATGGCTTACGCCAGATCATTCACCAGGAACGCCGCATCGAACTGAGCTTTGAAGGACAGACAGGATGGGATTTGCGCCGCTGGAAAGAGCTGCAGGGTGTTTTAAGCCGCCCGTTACAGGGATGGAATATTAACGAAGGCAGCTCAATAAATTATTATCGCCCGCAAACGGTTATCATCCCGGTATTCGGGTTAAAAGATTACCTATGGCCTATCAGCACACAGGACGTAATTGTGAATGAAAATTTAACGCAAAATCCGTATTGGTAGGAGTAGCCCCATCCGTGGTTTAAAATGATTAATAATAAAATATAAATTATGAAAAAGATAAATAATCGCAGATACTTTACCTGGTTAATGTTGGCCCCGGTTTTGTTTATTATGCTGTTAGCATCATGCAAAAAGGGCGAGCCAAACGTTGAAGTGGTATCAACCGACAAAACAAAACCCGGCCCGGTTACCGCTGTAAAAGTAGAGAACCTTAACGGCAGCGCCAGGCTTACCTACACGCTGCCTAATTCAAAAAACCTGTTATACGTACTGGCTAAGTATCATATTAACGATACAAAAGTGAGGGAAACCAAGGCAAGCTATTATACCGATACCATTTTGGTTGATGGCTTTGCAAAAGCCAAAGAATATACGGTAACGCTGTATGCTGTGAGCCGTGCCAATATAATGTCAGATCCTGTTGAGGTGAAAGTAAGCCCGACTACGCCTAATTACGAACTTATAAACACCAACCTGGTAATTAGCCCTGATTTTGGCGGAGCCAACTTTTTTGGCTTCAATCCTAACAAGGTGCCGGTTGCCGTGCATGTTTTAGCATATAACGAAACCACCAAGGTGTACGACGAGTCGGAACCGGAATACATCAGCGGCGATACCATTAACGTATCCGTGCGTGGTTACGATGCCACACCACACAAGTTTGGCGTATTTACTACCGATAGATTTGGCAACGTATCTGATACCATATTTAAAACATTAACCCCTTTATTTGAAACCCTGCTTGATAAAAGCAAATTTTACACCTATCACCTGGCAACAGATAGCCCGATAGGCTACGGCTGGGAATTTCGCTACTTTTTTGATGGTAACCTGGGCGATCCGGGATGGCACACGCTGAGCGCACCGTTAAAAATTGGCACCTTTGGTTTAGGCAACCTTGCCAAAATAAGCCGGTTGGTTTTATACAACAGGCTATCTGATATATATGGTTACCAAAACACACGGCAGTTTACCATATGGGGGTCAACAAAAGATGCCCCTGCAGATTACCCTGCATGGCCGGCAACCGTAACCGCCCCTGGTACCGTGTTGGGCGACTGGGTCAACATGGGCAACTTTGTGTACCCCAACCCGCCATCGGGTTTGCCTCCGGGCCAGGCCAACGCGGCCGATATTGCTTTTGGCGCGGCAGGTGTAAACTTTAAAATGCCGAATACGGCACCGGCGGTTAAATTCATCAGGTTTCAATGTACGCAAACCTGGGCCGGTTTGGATTATGTTAATGCCAAAGAGATCTCGTTATATGGCAACCCATTGTAACACAGTATACTGTTAATTAAAAAATTAAGAGAAATGAAAACGAAATTAAATATTGCTGTTATGCTGTGTATGATATGCTGCGCTATGTTGGGCTGCAAAAAATATAATACAGATTATAAAGCATTTTTAGATAACCACGAGGTTACCTACCCCGGCCTTGCCACGGGCGTAACCTATCATGCAGGCAATTTAAGAGCGGTGCTGGTATGGCATCCGAGCCCCGACCCGAGCATAAAAAGCTACACCGTTACCTGGAACAATGGTGCCGACTCGGTGGTGGTTGAGGCTACCACCCATTCGCCGGGCGATTCTATTAAGGTATCTATTCCTAACCTTAAAGAGTATGTTTACAGCTTTAAAATAGTAGCTTATGACAACGATGGCAACAAATCTGTAGGGCAGGAGTTAAACAATGTAAGGGTATACGGCAGTGTATATACAAGCGGGTTATCAAACCGGGCTTACAGTACCACAAACCCTTATGAATTTATAGCTGATGATCAGCTTAAACTTAATTTTAACAGTTCAGATACCGGCAACGTATATACTACCATTAAATATATCAACAAGGCAGGTGCAAATGCCGAAGCAAAGCTTGCGCCTAAGGTAGGCTCAATCACGCTGCCAGATTATAAGGTGGGTACGGATATAAAGTACCGGTCGTATTACCAGCCGGAGCCTGGGTCGGCAGACGTATTTAGTCCAGGTACCGATGCCGATTTTGTAAAGATAATTCACGTTGTTGAATGCGATAAATCGCTGTTTAAAGCGTACAATCTGCCAACAGATATTCCATCGGCTTACGGCTGGGAAACTTACTACCTGTGGGATAAAAACACCGGCGAGCCAGGCTTTCACACGCCGGGGCAGGCCTTTCCGCAATGGTTTACATTTGATATGGGGCAGTCAGCATCGTTATTCAGCATGAAGATGTGGCAGCGCGAATCGGGCCTGTATAATTATGGTAACCCAAAACGCTTCGAGATTTACGGCAGCAATAACCCAGGCTCAAACGGCGATTTCAGCAATTGGGTAAAACTGGCAAGCTTTACGTCGGTTAAACCATCGGGCCAGCCTGTTGGCCAAAACACCCAGGCCGATCTTGACTTTGAACGCGCGGGTGAACCCTTTACCTTCCCGGCCAATTTGCCGTCTTACCGTTACATCAGGATGAAAGTAACGGAAACCTGGGGCGGTACCAATTACTTCCACCTGTGCGAGTTGACGATGTATAAAGTAGATAAATAATTAGGTTTATAAATTGGTTAAATGCAGGCCGGTAGCTGTAATGGCTGCCGGCTTTTTTGTGATAGGGAGATATTTTTCAACATTCGCGATAGTTTGCATTACACCTGAAAAAAGCGGCGGATATGTACTGTTTCCTCCCGAAATGTCTGCCTTGTGTACGCCTCTTTTAGATTCTTATCATAGCATCGCCCGCGGTTAAATAAACGGTCGGCATACACAAATGTTTTGCGGGTTGGTTCAAATTCACCAGGTTAACCTTGTCGATATAATTTGATATATTACCCTATATTTGAGATAACTAATATAAGGGGTGAAAAAGAAATTATCTATTGTTGATATCGCGAACGCGTTAAACGTATCAAAAACTACAATATCATTCATTTTAAATGGCCACGCCCAGGAAAAGCGTATCGGTGCCGACCTGGTTGAAAAGGTGATGAAATACGTGGCCGAAGTTGGGTACAAGCCCAATTCGCTGGCCAAAAGCTTACGCACAGGTAAGTCAAATACCATTGGGCTTATGGTGGAAGATATCTCTAACCCGTTCTTCGCAAACATAGCGCGCTTAATTGAAGACCGCGCGTATAAAAACGGCTACAAGATCATTTATTGCAGTACCGACAACGATACCACCAAAACCCGGGACCTTATTGACATGTTTCGCGACAGGCATATCGACGGTTACATTATGGCCCCCCCGGAAGGAATAGAAGAAGATATTGAATCGCTGATAAAAGATGGTATGCCGGTTGTTTTGTTCGACAGGCACCTGCCCGGGGTTAAAACCGATGTTATCGAGGTTGATAATCTTTTCAGCACCTATAATGCTACCAAACATTTAATGGATCAAGGCTTTAAAAACATTGCATTCGTAACGTTTGTATCGCACCAAACCCAAATGGTTGATAGGGTAAGGGGTTACCAGGATGCTATAAAAAGCGACGGCCTAAAGCCCGCCATTGTAAAAGAGATTGCCTTTAACCAGGATGAAGAGCAGATCATGGCTCCCCTTCGCGAATTTTTTAAAGCGAATCCCAACATAGATGCCATCCTTTTCGGTACCAACCACATCGGCACCTGCGGACTAAAAATAATGCATGAACTTGGCCTTAAAGCACCTGCCGATATAGCTATCATCTCTTTTGATGATCATGATGTATTTAAACTTCACTCGCCGCCAATAACAGCCATAGCGCAGCCAGTTGAGAAAATTGCCGATAATGTGATAACGGTGTTGTTAGATAAGCTGAACGACCGCGCACCATCCACTAAACTACAATCAATTATCTTAAAAACTGATTTAAAGATCAGGGCCTCGTCAGAGAAAAACGCCTCCTGAAATTTTATTACCAAATGACTCAAACAGAATTTGCCTCTTTAGCTGTGAATAACAATAGTTTAGGCATTTAACGATTTATCACTACATAAACATAATGTCATTTTTGTAATTTGTTGATTTTTATCAACTTATCAAACGGTATAGGTTTTGTAGTTTTGTAGCGTCAAACTACTTTCAGTGTTTTCCCCGGATTATAAAGTTCAATTCGTAACTTGAACGAAGATTGACGACAACCTACACTACTTATGTTGAAAAAATTACCATTGATCCTTCTGTTCGCCACAGGTTCTTTAGCATGCGCTGCACAAATAACCAGTAGCGCACGTGTAGATAAGGCCCAGATGACCGGCGATAGTATTACTATAAGCGCACACCCCGAATATAATGACGTAACCGGGGTGCATCGCTGGCTGTTTGGCGAAAATTTTCGTAAAGACTGGGCGCAGCCGGTTAAGCTGCCTATCATCCGGCTATCAAAATTTAAAGGAGGGCTTTCTCCATTGAAACAGGGCGGCGGGATGGAATCAAAATCGCTGCGGCTGGAAGATAAAGATGGCAAAGAATGGGTGCTTCGCAGTGTGGAAAAAGCCCCCGATAAAATACTGCCCGAAAACTTGCAGGGAACGTTCGCGGTTGATTGGGTAGGAGACGAGTTTAGCGGCCAGCACCCTTATTCGGCATTGATTGTACCACCCCTGGCCGATGCAGCTCATGTGCCGCATGCCAACCCGGTGATTGGTGTGGTAGCCGATGACGTTGCTTTGGGCCAGTACAGCAAAATTTTTACAGGTTTAATTTGTTTGTTGGAAGAACGCGAGCCGGCAGGGCCATCCGATAATACGATCAAAATGGAACGCGCCCTAATCAAGAGCTATGACAGCAGGTTAGATGGCGAAATGTTTTTGCGCGCCCGGATGCTTGACCTGCTGATAGGTGACTGGGACCGTCATGAGGACCAATGGCGCTGGGCCGGCGATATTGATGGTAAGCAAAAAGCGTATTTGCCGGTACCACGCGATAGGGACCAGGTATTTCACGTTAACCAGGGTTTGCTGCCATCCATTGCCGCACTCCCCTGGATTAGCCCTGTTTTAGGAAATTTTACCGCCGATATCCCGAGGGTAAAGTATTCCATATTTAAAACAAAGTTTTTGAACGCCGCGCCCGATGTGCAGTTTACCTATGCACAATGGATGAAGGTTGTTAATGATTTTGTTAAAGCCGAAACAGACGATGTTTTGGAAGCCGGCCTCAAACTCCTGCCAAAAGAAAACTACCGGCTAAGGCATGCTGAGTTGTTAGCGATATTAAAAAAACGCAGGGATAATATCCCCGCAGCCATGACCCAATACTTTTATTTTGTAAACAGGATTGTTGATATCCGTACAACCAATAAAGACGAACTGCTTACCATTACAGGCAGCCCCGATAAAACCTTGCGGGTTAAAATAGATAAGCTTGATAAAAAAGACGATGTTAAGGGACCGTTTATGGATATAACGTATGATCCGGCCATCACTAAAGAAATCAGGATTTATGTTTCGGGAGGGGATGATCACATTGTGGTTGATAACAGTACATCGCCTATAAAATTAAGGTTTGTTGATAGTACCGGCCATAAAACTTACGATGTCAAAAACTCGGTAAACAACATACCTGTTTATGGCTCAAAAGATAGTATTACTTTCACCGGCAAAACAGACCGGTTAAGTAACCGCCTGTCGGCCGATACCAATGCCACCAGGTTTAGGCCAACTAATTTATATAATGTTTGGATGCCTTTGGCAACAGCAGCCATTAATGCCGATGATGGTTTTCTGTTAGGATTGGGCTTTAAGTACACGGGGTACGATGGTTTCCGCAAGCTACCTTATTCTACCCGGCAACAATTGATGATCAGCCATGCTTTTGCCACCGATGCCTTTAGGGTTAATTACAGCGGTGAATGGGCACAGGTTGTTGGAAAAGCCGATTTTGTAATGAAAGCAAATATCCTGGCGCCCGATAACACCACTAACTTTTTTGGCCGGGGAAATGAAACCGTATTGGTTAAAAATCCGGGATATCGCAGATATTATCGTGCAAGGCTTAATACACTGGAATTTGACGCCGCGTTACGCTGGCAAACCGGCAAGGGAAGCTTTTTAAGCGCCGGCCCATCCGCCCAGTTTTATCACTACAGCCCGGATGATAACATAGGCAGGTTTATTTCGCAGCCGGCACTCATCAACTCTTATGACAGCACAAGTGTAAATAAAAACAAAGCTCACCTGGGTTTAATGTTGAATTTTACCAGCAATAAACGCAATAACAACGTATTGCCATTTAAAGGATACTATTTTGAAGTTACCTTAACCGGGTACGAAGGGCTTAATGATTATTCAAAATCCTTTGTTCAAATTAAACCCGAGTTTACGTATTACCAGCCGCTGGATGCTAAAGGAAACATCGTAATATCCGACCGTGTAGGTGGAGGTATCGGTTTTGGCAAACCGGCGTTTTACCAATCCATGTTCCTGGGTGGCCAGGGAAATCTTTTGGGGTACCTGCAAAACAGGTTTGCCGGACAAAATATGTTTTTCAACAACCTGCAGGGCCGGATAAAAATTGCCGATATAGCCAGCTATATCTTGCCGGGACAATTAGGCATCACCGGTTTTTACGATACCGGCAGGGTATGGGTTAGCGGCGAACATTCAGATAAGTGGCACACCGGCACAGGCGGCGGCGTATATTTTGCGCCAGCAAGCCTAACGGTATTGCAACTGCTTGCAGGGCATTCCGAAGAAGGTTGGTATCCTTATATATCGCTTAATTTTAGGTTGTAGATATATCGCCTGTTGTGCTGCTTTTTTTGATAGTTGCAGGTTAAACAAATAGCCATTGCCGGTCATCAGATATGAATATCGGGTGGCTGGTGCGTTCAAGTAGATTTAATTCGTTGAATTGGTGAGTTGTAAAATTTCACGCTTTTTTTGGAAAACGAGATCTTTTGTCAAAATGCTGCGGTGAAAATACCGACCATAAGCTAAATTCATTTTTGGATTTAATTAAGATTCTGTTCGCTAACTTTATTATAATTCTATTCGTATAATAAACTGTACGCGAAACCTTAAATAATTATGACGAAGCATTTACTAACTCTAAATGGCCGGCTCCTGCTTGCCGGCCTGGTTAGCTTTTTATCTTTTAGCGCAAATGCGCAGTACAACAACAGTAGTAACAAGAAACCTGCTAATATAGCCGGAACGCAGCAGAAACGAGCGGACATATACCTGGCCGGATATTCAATGCCAGATGGAAAAACACCGGTTGCAACCTATCTTAAAAACGGTGTAGCGGTATTGCTGGCCAATACGCAAAGCCAGTCGGAAATTAAATCGCTGGTTGTAGTTGGTAATGATGTTTATGCGGCAGGCATGCACAACGGCCAGGCGGTGTATTGGAAAAACAACACAGAAGTGCAGCTTTCCAATACCAGCGGTAAGCGCATTTATGGGCATGCTTATGACATAGCTGTAGACAACAGGAACGGCGATGTTTATGTAGTCGGGTATGAGCGGATCTATGATCGGCCCGATATGTACAGCCCATTCAGTGACTGGGCCAGGTGTTGGAAAAATGGAAAGCCGGTACCGCTCAATGTTATTGGCGCATCAAATGCTACATCCGTTGCCATTGATTACAAAACGGGAGATGTTTACATTGCCGGTAGTGATGATGACCCCCAGGTGAAAAACCACATTAAGTATTGGAAAAACGGAGAGCCCGTAAAAATAATTAACGATCCTTTCCCCGTACAACCGGCATCTATCCGTATAGTGAACAATAATATTTATATCCCTGGCAAGTACGAACAACCTGGAGGGACTCGCGTTGCTTATTGGTGTGGCGATAAAGGCACCGTTTTCTTAACCGACCTAAGTTTGAATCAAAACAGGGCCATTGCCATTGCTGTTTCAGGTAAGAACGTGTATGTGTCCGGAGAGGAAAATGGGTTTGTTAAATATTGGAAAAATGGCGTGCCTACAGTGCTTACCAGAGGGGGAAGTTATTTTGATCCTTATAAGATAGCTGTAGACGGTGACGATGTATACGTAGCCGGTTTGGGAGAACTTGATGGCAGTACAGGGATGCGCTACTGGAAGAACGGTCAATTAGCGGGAACGTTTAATGTTTCTATAAACGATATTTTTGTTGCAAGGCAAGGGGATAACTTAGTTAAAAATATAAAATCTACGCCTGCCGTTAAAGATAAGCAACCTGTCATTTCTGAACCTCCTCCTGCCCCCGCAGCCTTAACACCTAAAGAGGAAGCCGAGAAGTTTTTAGCCGAAAACAAAAAGAAACCAGGCATTATTACCACAGCCAGTGGTTTGCAGTATGAAATAATAAGCCAGGGAACGGGGCCAAAGCCTTTGGCAACAGATAATGTGAAATTCAATTTCCAAAGGACCGCTATGGTGGGTAGAGAATCTAAAGAAACATCCAATAGCCATTCGCCGGTCAATCAATTAATTCGTAATTTACTTCCAGGCCTGGCAGAGGGTATACAATTGATGAGCGTAGGCAGCAAATACAGACTATTTCTCCCTCCTAAGCTTGGATTCAACAAACCTGCACCTGATTATCCTGCAGGAGCTGTTATACTTATTTGGGAGGTTGAATTGCTGGAGATACTAAAATAATCCATCCTATCATCAAGGCAAAAAATATTGTTTCCAGGAAGAGGGGTTCAAATTTTGGGGAACGATAGTATTAAACTGATAGCTGATCCGTACAATAATAACTGAAATAAATTGGTATTCGGTATTAAGAGGCCATTTTATAATTTTTGATAAATATAAACTCGTTATTATTGTAACACTTTAGCGTAACGGAATGACATTTAAACTGGCACTAATTTTATTCGCTTTTATCGGATATGGTTGCAAAAGCTTTTCGCAGCAAAAAAACGGCGATCCAACCGATACTCTTGGGGCGAAAATATCGAATATTGAATACAAGGTAAAAGCGCTGCCGGAAGATGCCGGGGATTTTGATAACGGAACTATCCCCTGGGTAAATCTTGAAAACCCGGGCAAGGAGTTGAACCGGGTTGTCGATTCGGATGAAGTGGTTTTGGCTTTTGCGAAAGTTACCTTGATTATTGATTATCCGCTTACCAAACCCGCGTCATTTACCCTGGAATCCGTTTCAAAAAGCTTCTCCCGCAAGGAATTGATTAAGGCCATCAGCGAAAAATATCACGAAGTTTACGCCGAGGAGGAAAAATCTACAAAAACGGAAATTGTACCGAGAGATAAAAGGGAAGGCATTATCAACAGGAATGAAACCAATGGCAAATACGGGATTTGCTGTCATGATCTGTCCGACCTGGATTTAAGTTCGATAGATGTTTTTAAAAACGATGAAGGTAAAATATACCTTATACTTAACGTAGAATCTTAATGCAATAAATAGCGATTTGCTATTTCACTTCCGTCCCAAAAAACTTCAATCCTAAAATACCGGTCATAATCAGTGTCATAAAAAACACCTCCATCCAGGATAGTTTTTGGTTGAATACCGCCATTTCGGCAATTTTGATCAGTATCAGCGTAATAGCCGTCCATACCGCATAGGCAACTGCTGTGGGTACCAGTTTGATGGCCAGCGAAAAAAAGTAGATATTTCCTATCCCGAAAAGAATGTAGCCGGCAAAGGGCAGCCAAACCGGCAAGCCGTATTGTAAACTTAAAGCCGAATGCCAGCGCAGGGCTTTCAGGTCGCTGAATTTCATGAACTTGAGCGAAAAGGTCCAGGCGGCTTCAAATGCCGCGGCTATGATGAGGTAAATCCAGGCCAATTTGTGCTTTTTAGTTAAAATTATGGGTTAAGTTATTGGTAATCAGTTGTTAAGGTGTTCCGCTAAAGTTGCTTTTTTAATTTACTTAAAACATTCATTATCAGGTATTAAGGTGTTTCGCCCGCTCCATGCGTTCCACGCGTTCCGGTGGAACATCATTCGTTAATGCAGGTTTAGTGCCTGGCGGTGGCAAATGAAAATCAGGTACACTGTATATTTTACCGAGCCGTTTTTTAAGGTAGCCCATTAACCTGTGCCTTAAAGTATAATACCATTTAAACCAGGGGTATTTTAACAGGCTTTGCTCATTAAAGCGTTTAATGCTAAAGGCATGCTGTAAAAAGTAATCCTTCGGATAATCATAATAAAGCCCCCAGTTTTCGGGTTTATCCCCAGGCGCGTGACCAGGATCATATACTGTACCGAAGAGATAATCCCAAACAGATAGCTTGGTTGAGAAATTGGCATGAAAAACCTCCTGGTAATTGGCATGGTGCCATAAATGCAATTCGGGCGTATTAAAGATATACTTCAGCCTTCCAAATTTTACTTTGATGTTAGCATGGATGAACATGCCGTACATGGCATCTATCAGCGCCTTGATGGGCACCACCAAGGGGTTTGCCCCCAGCAATATGATAGGGGCAAACTCGATGGTTTGGTTAATAACAATCTCCAATATATGCGAGCGCGATCCGGCCAAAAAATCAACCTGTTTGCCAGAATGGTGCGCCTCATGAATGCGCCAGAACACGTTGTTGGAGTGCTGGAAACGGTGGAACAGGTAAATGTACAAATCATGCGTTACCACAAAAAATAATACCTGCAAGGCCAGCGGCCAGCTTCCAACAGCACTCCAACCCGATAGGTCGAAATGCTGTTGTAGCGGCGCAATGATATAGCCGAAGATCAGGATCTTCAAAAAGTAGCTTTGAATCAACGTATACCAAACCAAATCAACCCAAAAACCTTCCCTGAAAAATGGCAGGCCTTTACGATAGGGCCATATCCGTTCCCAGGCGATGATGAAAACCACCCAGCAGGCCAGGATAATGGATGTTATGAGGTATACTTTTTGCAGGGGCATCCCTAAACCAATTAGTTTTTATTTTAAATTGCTGTCCATCCTCCGTCAACTACCAGGTTTGCGCCCGTCATGTAAGCCGAAGCCTCGCTGGCCAGGAATATAAGTGCACCCTGGTAATCAGATGCTTTGGCCATACGGCCCAGTAAAGTTTTTGCTGAATAATTACCTATAAAATCTTCCGTTTGGCCATTCTCTACACCGCCTGGCGATAGGGTATTTACCCTTACCCCGGTATGGCCCCAGTAGGCAGCCAAAAATCGGGTAAAGTTAATGATAGCCCCCTTGGTTACCGGGTAAGCCGCCGATTTATAAAATGTCTGCTCGCCAGCGGCGTTACGGTATATCGTTTGGTCCGGGCCTACCATGCCGTAAGTACTGGCAATATTGATGATACTGCCGCTGCCCTGTAAGGCCATATGCGTACCCAATATCTGCGAGCTTAAAAACACCCCGGTTACGTTTACATTTATTGACCGTTGAAAAGCCTCCAACGGATAGTTTTCAAATGCCGAAAGCTCTTTAGCCATTGCCGGGTCTTCAAACTTATCGTTTATGGCTGCGTTGTTCACCAGGATATCCAGCCCATCGTATTTGTTCAGTATGGCATTTAGCGCGTCAATTAGCGATTGCTTGCTGGTTACATCTAAACCAACACCGATATGGTTTTGGCCTAATCGCCGCGCAAAGGTTTGTGCGGCCTGGGCATCCATATCGGTAACTACCACGTTGGCGCCGGCCGCTGCCAGCGCTTCGCAATGTTTTTTGCCTATAAGGCCAAGCGCACCTGTTACTACTGCCGTTTTTTGATCCAATGAAAAAAGGTTCATCATTTAGCCGGCTATAACGCTTTTGGGTTTAATGTTATAGTTGCTCACCTTGCGGAAAACAGCTTCCAATACTTCGCCCTTTAAATAGCTCTTAACGTTGCCGCTTTCAATGGCCTCTTTTATCAGCGGCAATACATCGCGGTATGCTAATAAAATGTAGTCGATATCTTCGGAGCTATGGCTATAGCACATATTATGAAAACCGGCCCAAAGCACACCACGTTTTATCATCTCCTGCTGCATCAGGGTTTTAACCTCTAAGGCATTGCCTGCTTCGGGGGTAAATGTTACCATGCTACGGCAGTTAAAGCCTATACAGCGGGTATATTTATCAATGCCGGTTTCTATTGCAATAAGGTTGTATCCATCTTTTAATAAAGCACCATGGGTATCTAAATAAAGCGGTACGTTTTTATCGCGTAACTCGTTAATGGTTGCTATACAGGCTGCTAACGATAGTGCCTCGCCGCCGAAGGTGGTGTAGCTAAATACTTCGGAGTTAAATAGTTCCATCACATCGGCACGGCCGGTTAGTAAGGCTATGGGCATCCCGTTGGCACAGGCTTTTGAAAATACGGCCAGATCTGCCTTAACGCCAAAATATTCCTGCGCGCCGCCAACGGCCACGCGGAAACCAGTCCACATTTCATCAAATATCAACAGGGTGCCATTGGCTTTGCATACCTCGGCCAGTTGCTGCAGGTAGCCGGGTTTAGGGGCTTCAAAAATAAAGGGCTCCAGTATTACGGCAGCCACGGTTTCATCCAAAGCAGCTTTTACCGATTCAATATCGTTATATTCAAACGTGTAGGTTAAATCCTGTATGGCATCGGGCACGCCGGCATTGCGGCTGGTAATACCTATATACCAATCGTGCCAGCCGTGGTATCCGCAGCAAAATATTTTATCGCGGCCGGTAAATGCACGGGCCACGCGTACAGCTGCCGAACACACATCGGCACCTGTTTTGCCTATTTTAACTGCTTCGGCATTAGGCACTACCTGTTGTACCAATTCGCTCAATTCAACCTCCAGCGGATGCATTAATGAAAAGGTAATGCCATCCTCCAGTTGCCTGCGGATAGCTTCGTCAACGGCAGGGTGGGCGTAACCCAGTGAGATAGGCCCGATGGCCGAATTAAGGTCGATATACTCGTTGCCATCTGCATCCCACACGTGCGATCCTTTGCCTTTTACAATGTATTTAGGGGCTACACCATTGGTAAACTGGCCGGGGCCTTTGGCCAGGGTTTGCGTAACCGGTTTTTGTACTTTTAAAGCGCGTTGGTATAGGCTATCAGACTGACTGATATCAGGAAAATTATTGTCGAGCGCTATCTTATTAGCCATAATGCTGTTTTTATTCTGAAAATTCAGGTGTTAAAATCTCTGGTTGGTGGTGAACAGTTTGGTAGCCCAAAATCTGTTCGGCAATTTGCTTGCCTGTAAAACCTTCATGCTGCAAAACATCAGGCAGTAATGCCGGCCTGAACCATTTATTGTTTAGGGCGATAGGCAGCACCTTTGCGGTGGTTTGGTGTTTTAATAATACTTCGGCCACAATACTGTACAAGCCGCCGGTTACAAAATGATCTTCGAGTGTAACTACCAGGCTGCTTTGGACGCATGCCTGTAGTATAGCCAGCTCATCAACCGGTTTAAGGCTGCGCATGTTTACCAGCCCTACAGAAAGGCCTTCGCTGCGCAACATATCAACTGCAATAAGTGCCTGTTCAAACAATAGGCCGTAGGTTAATATGGTTACATCATTGCCTTCGCTTATCACTTCGGCTTTGCCTAAAACAAAGGGCGCGTGATTATGCCATGTTTTGCGGGTGTTGATACGGGTGTATGCAGGGTTTTCGCTGTCCCAGATCTGCGGCAGCATTTTTACCAGGTCATCTTCATCTGCCGGGGCAAATACGGTTACATTGGGGATGCCACGCATAATAGAAATATCCTCGATAGCCTGGTGGGTAGGGCCGTTGCCGTCTGATAAAAGGCCGGGGATAAAACCACTTAGTTTAACCGGCAGGTTGGGTATGCCTAAATCGGTACGTACAAATTCAAAGGAGCGCATGGTTAAAAACGCGGCAAGGGCATGCACCACCGGGATGCGGCCACGAAGCGCCAAACCGGCAGCGGTGCCTATCATGGTTTGCTCGGTAATACCGGTGTCGATAAAACGCTTACCTAATATACCTGGCAGGTTACGTACCAACGCGCGGTTTTCGGCAGTCATCACAACAATCTGCTCATTGGCCAATGCCGTTTCTGTTAATAATTCTTCGTAGGTCATATTTATCTCACTACTAAAGTTTCTGATGTTAATAAGGTGTTTTGGTCGCCATGGAGCTCCAATAAAAGCTGATCAATTTCATTTGCAGAAAAATTGCAAAACCAGCGGTCGGCGCGCTCTTCAATGCTGGGTAATCCTTTGCCGCGTACGGTATCGGCAATCACTACATTTAACTTTCCTTCTTCAAAAGGGTACGCGCTAAAAGCGTGGTGCAAATCAATAAAGTTATGCCCGTCTATACGTTTTACGGCAGCGCCAAAGGCCCTGAATTTATCGGCGAGTGGTTCCAGCGGAATCAGGTCTTCGGTGCGTACATTGGCCTGGAACTGGTTACGGTCAACCACGAAGATCAAATTATCCAGTTTGTAGGCATTGGCTACCAGTACGGCTTCCCAACAAGTTCCCTCGTTTAACTCTCCGTCACCTAAAATGCAAACTACCTTGTTGTTGCCACCGCTTATTTTAAGGTCAAGCGCAACGCCAATAGCTACCGACGGCAAATGACCTAACGAACCGGAGTGAAACTCAATACCCGGGATATGGGTGTTGGGATGCCAGTAAATATGATCGTTAAGTGACAGGTGATTTTTAAGCCGCCCCTTATCTAACAAACCCAGTTCGGCAAAAGTGCCATACAAGGCAGGCACGTCATGCCCTTTTGAAAGGAAAAGGTAATCCCTGTCGGGATGGTTAAGATTATCCTTGCTGATATTTAAAAAACGGGTGTATAAGTAAACTATCAAATCAACGGCCGATAGTGATGCTCCTGTAAAGCATCCGCCATCTGTCGACATGCGTACAATGTGTTCACGAACTTTTAAGGCAATAGCCGTTAACTCCTGCTGGTTGATGTTTGGGGTGTTATGCTTCACTTTGTTCAAATTGTTGTGAGTTTTCCTTCGGTGCTTTTTTGGTTTGATCGGGCAAAATGGTTTGCAGCTCATTAAGGTGGTGGCGGTACCAGTTTACGCCCGCGTACTGTGTATTAATTTGCAATATTTCGGGTTTGCGGTTAAGCAGGTTAAGTATATCCTGGCAGGAAAACTGGTGGCAGATAGGATAAAGTTCGCTATATACTTTTTCAATAAAATAATAATCCTCCGGGTAATCAATCGTAAACCTGTGCGACATAGAGTAATCTAAGCCTGTTTGCCAACTTACATTACCAATGCTAAAAATGAGCGGATTTTCCCAGATGTATGGCGTAGTATGCTCCAGTTCCAGGGGGCGGCCGGCGTTTTCCCAGGCTTGTTTAAGGCAGGCCATGGTCATTACCTCTACATCGTTGCCATCGGGCCAGGTGGCCGGGTGCAGGTTGCTTACATAATCGTATTTGCCGCGGTTGGCAAAAAAATATTCCAGTACCTGGTCTATAATACGTGGGTCTATCAGCGGGCAATCAGACGGGATTTTTAAAACTATATCGGCCTTAAACTGCCGTGCGGCCTGGTAATGCCTGTCAAGCAAATTGCTAAGGCTGCCGCGGTAGCTGGGGATATTCATCTCCTGTGCTTCCTTTACTATAATATCATCCTCCTGGTTTTCAGATGTTGCTATAATGATGTCGGCTTTATGCTGCATCATCCGGATGCGCTCAATCATCCTGGCCAAAAGGCTTTTACCTAATATGGGCAGCATTACTTTGCCCGCCAAACGGCTTGACGCCATGCGGGCCTGTACTATAATTACAATTTTTTCTGTCATGGTATTTAATATTAAATTACCGTTTTTGTTATCAGTTCGTTGGTTAGCTCCTGCTGTCCGCTAATCAGGTATTCATGAATAGCCAGCTGCGGATCGAAACTTTTTTTATTCCCTTTGTGGTTTAAGTATTCGCGGCAAAGCGCGGCAATTGCTTTGGCCGATGTTCCTTCATTTTGCAGTGGCGCAAGCTGTTGCAGTTCATTAATGTCAAACCAGGAATGTATTTTTTTGCCCAGTGCTATGCCGGTATATACCACCGTGGAGTATTGCGTTATTAATTCGCAGCAATTGGCTATCATATGGGCGGTGTTGCCCTCTTTATAGATCATAGCACCTGCCGGGGCGTGTTCACGAATCTCCCTTTCGGCCCTGGCAAAGTTCTCGTTGGGGTGAAGTTTAAAAAGCAGGGGCCTGCCTGCTGCTATTTTAACCGCTTTTTTGATAAATGCTACCCTGTTCTCTATCCTGAAGGTTTCGCGCATATCGGTGGTAGCCACCATTACGTAACCGTGGTGCGAAAAATCATTATTTAAATGTTGCTGCTGGTTATCATAGTTGGGTATGCCGGTTACAATGATCTTCCTGATATCGGTACCTCTTTCTGCAAATTTCTGTTTGTAGCCTTCAGATGCCGCGCAATAAACATCGCATATATTAGCTGCCCCGTTGAGCGATGTATTGCCGCACATGGTTGAAGGCAGCCGCAGGATACGTACAATTTTGCTCCAGGCAGTATAACGGTCTATCATGCCCTCTTGCACCCAAATGGTTTTAAGTTTACGCATGCGGCTGGGCACAATCATATCGGTGCAATAAACTACCAGGTCATACTGATTTTTTTTGGCCGCAAAATCAACCTGTAGCGAATTTTGATGTAAATATCTTTCTGATTTTAACTTAAACTTGTGCGACAGCACGGTGCCGTTAAAAATGGATGTTTTATTAAGCAGATAGTTTAAGAGTGCATTGTCTGTAAATAGCTGGCTAAACCAGCAATCAAATTCGGGCAACTCATTTGCAATCTGGTGCATTTGGGTTGTTTGGTTAATTGAACCGGTAATGAACAATATCTTCTTCATTCCTCTACTTTCAATTATCGGTGTAGTTAAACTCAAGGGTTGAATGCTTTACTTGTTTATTTAAACTATAAAGCTTTACTAATGACTGGCTTTATAATTTGTTAAAAGTAATCGCGCTACTTTTAGATAAAGAGAAGCCAGCGTTATGAAATTATTAAGAGGTGATTTTTGTGGGAGGAATTTATTAACAATGCAAGTGAAGAGTCAAGAAATTAGAGTCAAGAATCAAGAAAGAAAAAAAAGGAAAGGCTTATTGCAATAAGTTTTAACGTAGAAATAGCTTGTAATTAATAACATTAATTATTTATCTAAACTCTTGATTCTTTCCCTCAATCAACTTTTGCGTAGCTTTTGGGGCCGGCCTGCAAAAAGTTCTTAAGCTCAACCAACCTGTCGGTATTAATAAGGTCAACGCCGCAGTTCAGGAGCTCGCGCCACACAACTTCGTTTTCGGGCGAAGCCCAAAGCCTTACTTTTTTGCCAAACTTGTGTGCCAGTAACACGTACATGCGCAGGCGCTGCCTTTCAAATGGCGAAAAAATGCCTTTGCCGTCCCACTTTAATAAATGAGAGTATTTGCAGCTTGCAGTTTGGTATAAATTTCTTGAAACGGTATCCTGCTTTACCTGCGTCAGGTCTTCATCAATGAAGGCCAGCCTGCTATTTTGGGCTTTTATCAGGTTATACGGCCGGTGGCCGGTAATTACAACAGTTACCTGCCGCTGGGTGTAAATGCCGTTTTCGTACCCGGATAGAATAGATTTGTATTTTTCGAGTACCAACTGCAGCGCCTGGTAAGTTTTAGCACCGTCGGATTTTATGTCGATCATCAGGGTTAACGGATAGGCAGGGCATTTGATCTCTTTATTGGTGCCGTTAATGCATTCCATCAGCGGGGCCAAGTACAGGCGCTCCAACGTTCTCTGTTTTTTGAAGAAGGGGAGGATATGTGCTACAATCAGTTTGTTGTTCCTTAAATAAACATCGGCCTCAATATTTGTAAAACCATTATCCAAAGCATCATACAAAGGCCGTTTGTGCCAGTAATCATTGTGGGCAAAGCCGTTGGAGATTGTGGGATTTTGGGGGTAGGCGTTGTGGCCGAGAAATATCAGCAGGCTCAGGAACAATAACTTAAGGTGCTTAGGGCAAAAAATTGCTGTTCGCATCGATAATTTTTTTGTTTCCCCAAATGTACCTGTCCAATGTTGCATAAATGTTACCTTATTATGATGAAAATTTTTATAGCGACAAGGGTTTGATAACACTGTTTTATACGGTAGTAACCGTTGTTTAGTTAGCAGATGGCGATATATTTTATTATTTATATCATAATTAACCGCCGGTAATTGTACCCGTTAAAAAATATAAACGGTACAAAAAGTCCTGATTTTACTGTATCTGATTTAGCCTTGAAAAAAAAATCGGGAACTACAGGCAACGTATTTACAAAAGTGGCAGTAATACATGTAAATGATTATTTACTAAAACCACGTCAAATGAAAGTTCTATCAAAATTAATAGCCGTTTCAATTATTGCCTCAGCTATATTTTTTACAACAAACGCACAGGCGCAAACAGTTGCAGCTAAACAATTTACCTTTAGCCTGGGAGCCGAAACAGGTTTGCCAACCGGCATAGCGCACCGGGGTAGCAGCTTTGTATTAGGGGCAACCGGCCAGTTTCAATATGGTATTACCAATAATTTCGCGGTGACGTTTGCTGCCGGCGGCTATCATTTTTTTCCGAAGATAAACCCAAACACTGGCAAAAGATTTGGTAGCTATGGCGAAATTCCGGTTAAAATAGGTGTTAAGCAGTTTTTTACACCTAACTTATATGTTGGTGCCGAAGGCGGTTTGGTTTGGGAAAAATTAGAAGATGGCCAGGGATGGGCACCCTTCCACAGGCGAGACCTTGCCGGAAGAGTTGGGTACGCAAACAAACACTGGGACCTGAGTGCGCGGTACGAGGATTTTTACATGAAGGATTACCACACAGGCCTGGTGGCTTTGCGTTTGGCTTATGGGTTTGGGTTGTAAGCTTAAAGCAGAAAGCTAAAAAAGGGGAGCGATGATTTTGTCGCTCCCCTTTTTTAGTGTGGGTATTTAAAGTTTTTCTATTTCTTCAACAGAAAGCTTGGTGAATTTTGATATTTGGGCAAGCGGCAAGCCGTCCTTTTTCATTTCACGGGCAATATCTAAGGCCTTTTTATATTCACCTTTCTCCATACCCCTGGCCTCAGCCGTCGATACGGCATAATCCATCACATTTTTATTATCCCATTTGTATTTTAAGCTGCTATCGTACATTGCTTTTTCCTCCTTAGTAAGGTTAATATATGCTGCAATATTGAATAATTTTTCAAATATGGGTTTACGCAGATATACTGGTATCTTGTCCAGTTGGCTCATGTTTTTTAACAAATAAAGCCATTTGTCTAAATCTGTATTTAACTCGTCGTCCGTTTTAACAAATTTAATCAATTCTATATAAGTATAGCCCAGTTTATTGTAAAATATTTCACCGGTGTCCCTGTCGCAAAGGCAAATGTCATGCAGGTATTTATCCTGGGGAGTATCATCTAAGGTAAAATCTTCTAATAGCGCTATGAAATAAACTTCCGCAATGTTATAGCCCCAGGCATTCCGTTTTCCTTTTGGTGCCTGGTCGCTTATTAGCCTGCTGGTATAAAACAGAGCCCGTTCTTTAAAATATCCTTGCTTCGCCCGCTGAATCTCAATCAGAAATTGTTCACCCCTGTCGCCGGTACAAAGCAGGTCGAATATGGCTGCGCCTTCGTCTTTTAAATCGCCATGATGCTCATTCTTGTTATACACTAAATCAACAATATGCTTGCGCCCCCTGAATACTTCATTTAAAAAAGCGATCAGCAAATCCTTATTGGGTTCGCTACCGAATATTTTTTTAAAGGCGAAGTCAACTAAAGGATCGATGTATCTCCCAGGAACAGGTGGCTTATTGTTCGGCATAGTCAAATATAAAAGTTTATTCCTTATTCAACTTCGCGGTAAATTTAACCCTGGCCAGATAACAACAAAAAGACCGCATTATAACTAATTTATAATGCGGTCTTTTTGTTGTTATTAGATGTTTATCCCTTAGTAACCGGCACAGTTAAACTAATGGTAAGCTCATCCGGCGATCCGTTGCGGGTGATGTTAAAATCCTTTGGCTTCACTTTAAAGCTTCCTTTAAATGCTCCCTCGTTGCCCTTATCATCAAAAGTAAAATGAATGGTGACGGGTTTGGTAACGCCCTTCATATTCAGGTTACCTACGGCCTGGTAGGCGTTGCCGCTTTTGCCAACCGCGGTTGATGTGAAGGTGATAGTCGGATGATTGTCGGCATCCAGGGCAGCTTTTGCGTGGTTATTTTTGATAAAGAAGCCGGTGGCGATACTTTCCACATCGATAGTTGCCGATATTTTTGATTGCCCGGGGTCGGCCTTATCAAACTGGATGCTGGCTTTCAGCGTTTCAAATTTACCACTGATGCGGCCGCCTGCAAAACTAACCTCATAAGGGCTCTTAACTTTGTAAGTAGTTAGCGACAGGGCAAATGCCGAGAGGCTGATAACCAGCAGGATGATTAATGAATACGTGATCTTTTTCATATTGTAGTTTTTATGTTATCTATAGCGCCGTGTTATTGTAGGGCCTTTATATGAAAACGAACATATGGCTTAAGAGGTTGCCTGTAAAACCAAAGTTAATATATAATACCAAAGGGCAAATGATTTTCATCTGCCCTTTGGTATACTTAAGCGATGGCGTTTCTATTTAAAATGATAGCCCACTTTTACCGCCAGCACATCATCTATATTGTAATTGCTGTAGTTATCATACTTAACACCTACATCAATACCGTTCCTGAATTTAAAACCCATTGATGGAGTGTACACAAAGGAGGTAACACCACCCGAAGTAAACGCCACACCTGCCTCGCCGCCCAGGTAAAACAAATCGCCTAAGTATACACGCAGCCCGGCTTTAACAGGCATTATATTTCGTTGTGTGTCATAAATATTGCCCAATGAGGGGTAAAGTGCGTTAACCGTGCTAAAATATTGTTCTTTATGGAACACATGAGCGTATCCAACAGAAAAAGTAGCCTCAACGTTACTGCTTATGGCTTTGCTTACGTTACCTTCTACACCAAATACATGCCCTTCAAACGCGCTGGTGGTTAAGCCCTGGCTCAGGTTTAGGCCCCATTGAAGGCTGGTAGCTGGTTCAATATGCCGTTTATGCGGCGCAATTTTGTGGGTGCCAAAGCCATAAGCCAGGCGAAGGGCGATATCTTTAGTTGCCCTGTCCCGGGTATAGTCTTCATATTTTATGCTGATGTCTATTCCGTTTTTAAAGGCCAACCCAACTGATGGAGACCATAGGAACGATGTTCCCCATTGTTCAAAGGCAAAGCCCGCGCCTGCTTCGCCGCCCGCGTACAGGTTGCCGGCCACAAAGTATTTAAGCCCCAATTTTACAGGGATAACATTGTATGGACTGCCATATTGGTTGTAAGATGCAAAGTGGTCTTTCTCAAAAAAATGGGTAAACCCGGTGGTTATGGTTCCGGATAAACGTTCGTTAAAATTCTTTTGTACACGGATGTCGCCGCCAAGGGCATATTCAAAGGCATCGCTCGTGGCAACGCCGGCGTTGATACCAAAGTCGATGCGCCAGCTGTTTGGGACTTGAGCGTGAGCTATGCCGAATAAAAGTAAAAAAATGGTTAGGAATGAAAATAGGTGTTTCATGTTTTAATTATTATAAGATAAAAGGGAAAAGCGGTTAATAAGTGGGCAGAAACTTTAATGCCTTTTTGAGGGTTAGCAGGCCGGGTGCGAATGCTGCCCAGGCTGCCTGCCGGCTTTTAAGCAGGTATGTTATTGCGGTTTCGCAAATTCGTTGCATTATTGTCTGTTTTTGGGGATGTGACAACAACGGGCAGGTTTACCCCTATGGTAGTACTAATTTTATTTGCTTAGCTTAATGCGATAGCCCAGGCGCAGGGCAAATTGTTTAAAAATATAGCTGTAATCATCAAACTTAACCCCGGTTTCCAGTCCGTTTTTAAAGCTAAAACCGGCAGAAACACCATACATTAAACTTCTGTAGGGGCCATCAACCAAATTACGGCCGGGTATGAAAATATTAGGGTCATGATAGGTTTCAAATAAACCAAAAGCCTGGCCCAATTCGCAGCCTATATAAAACGGGCCGCCGGTTTTTAATCGTACCCCTACTTTTACCGGTATAAATTGCCGTGGCGATGAATGGCCGGGCAATTTAACCTGGTGTGTAGCATCCACTGTTTCGTAATAATAATCGTTATGGACCGTAAAATAGGTATACCCGGCAGATAGCGTACCTGTAAGGTGGCTGCCCAGATCGCGCAGTGCAATCAGTTCGGCACCATGAACAAAGCCGCCGTAGGGGTTATCCCAACCTACACCGGTTGTTGCCGCTGCCCCCAAATACCAGGCATTGGAATCGTCAAATATTTTTTTTGCGGGTTTAAAAACCGAATTAAATGCCAGCCCGGCTTCCCAGCCCAGCCAGCTCCTTACCAGGTGGCCATATGTGTAGCTTGGATAGGATGGGGCATGTGCCGGATTTTTATATCCCGGTGTTGAAAACGAATTACTGTAATTATAGCTGTTAAAAACCGGCCCTGCCATAATGCTGATGTGTTTGGATAGCTGCACATTTAATAACAGCTTAGCCTGTATCAGTCTATCGTCCCAGTTGCCTGCGTTGGCTATCAGGTAATGTGTCTCGGCAGATACAAACACGTTATTGCTTAACATAAAATCGTGCCCGATACCCAGGCCAAACGCATAAATCTTATTACCCGGTGATATATTTGCACCTAAGGAGAATTTGCTGTAAAAGTTATGCGTACCGGTTGTTAATGACGCATTGGTGTTCATCAGGTCGCTTGTTGATAAGCCTATTTTATAAAAGCCGTTGCCTATAATATTCACTAAACCTATGCTTGCCCCCTGCGAGGTATCGGCAGTGTTAACCAGGCCAATTTGCAACCCCTTCAATTTGCGGGCGCTATTGTTAAATAATGAGAATTGCACACCCGCCACATCACTCTCTGCTTTATTAACAAAAAACGCCAGCTGCGCGCCTTTTACCGTGTCTAAAGCCTGGTTATTGATGCCGGCAAACTGCAAGCCGGTTACAGTACCGCCTACAAGGTTAAACACCCCTGCCAGTTGCAGGTACCGCGAACTCATTTTATTGATATTGAATAAGCCGGCTACTTCAATACCGTTTACGCCTGCCGTATAACCGCCAATAAGGTTTACCGAAAAATTATTAACCACCTGCGAACTAAACATGCCATGCGAGCTTAACCCAGGTGTAAGGGATACCTGGAAGGGTCGGGTAGCAAAAAAATCGGGAATGTTTAGGCTTTGGATGCGTTGCCTGGCCGAGATTAAGAAGCGGCCCATGCCTGTTTTTTCAACCTGGCGGCGTTTGCCGGCTTTGTCGTAGTTTTCTTTTAGCACCCGTGTGCTTATAGATACGCTTTGCAAAAAGTTAATGGAGGTGTCTTTATAAGCGAGTTTGCTGGCTGTAAGGCTGATTTGTCCCGGGTTATCGGCCCTGAATTTGAGCCGGAAATAACCATGCTCGTCTGTAAGTGCCGAAACCAGCAGTTGCTTAAGATAAACCGATGCATTCATCAGCCGTTCGCCGGTACGCTCATTAACAACTAAGCCGCTGATACTGTATGAATTATCATCGTTAGTGATATCGATATTGGCAAGCGACAAATGGGGGACGGGCTTAGTTAAAATGATATAATCGTTGTATTCGGTTACCTGGTAGTTACCCTGAAGCAGCGTGCCAAGTATTATTGATATTTTTTGATTGACCGCAGTGATAGTAACCAGGCTATCCTGCGGCAATAATCCGGCCTCATATGAAAAATAACAATTCCCCTTTTTACCTATTTGATTTAATACCTCGCCCAGGGGCATACTGGTAAAGCTGACAGATATTTGCTTGTTGAGGAGGTTTTGCCCCCGCGCGTTATTAAAGCAAAACGATAGTAGCAGCAGGGCCGAAAATGTAAACAGCTTACGGATGTGAATACTTTGCGCGTAAATAATGACCATCAAAAAACACGTGGTTTATTTAAGTATAATTTGATTTTGTTTTTTCTCAACTTCGATTTCTAAGGTAAAACCTATTATTCTCAGAATTTCATCGAGCGAATGGCTGGTTTTTAAAATAACCACCATCCTTTTTTCGTTTAGTTCCTTACGGCCAATTACAATGTTACTGCTGTAGGCTTCATTTAAAACTTTTACCAATTTGGATAGGGGCACATTGTTGGCCACAAACTCTTTGCTATAGTAATAATTATACAGGTTATCATGATTGCGTTGTTTTAATAAAATGGCGGCACCCTTTCGTACCGATACCATTTCGCCCGGTTTAAGTGAAACCGTTTTGCCATTCAGGCTCACCTGCACTATCCCGGTTTCAACAATCACTTCAATATTGCCATTTTTAAATTTCACATTAAAAGAAGTACCTACCACCCTGATGGTAGCTTTACCGGCTGTAATAACAAAAGGTTTGGCTTTATCGGGCGTTACTTTAAAAAATGCCTCGCCTTTAATTAGTTCAACATCGCGTTGTTTGCCGCTAAACTTTTTGGGATGGCTCAGTAACGCATATTTATTTAAGGTGATGATGGAGCCATCGGGCAAGGTGTCTGTTTTAACTGCTGTGTGTGTTTCAAATTGCACCTGCGGGTTTGCAACCCGGTTAAAATATAACCACGCGCATCCGGCAAAAAACAGTATCGCGGCGGTCATTTTAAGCCAGCGGTAGTTGCCCCGCATGTTTACCACTTGTTGTGCGTTTTTTTGCTCCGCAGCCTTTTGTTTTACTTTTTGCAGGGATGCCTGCGCATCAATGCCTGTATCGGCTTTAAAATTTTTGCTGCTGTCCCATATCAGCCTGAATTGCTCAAACCGGCGTTCGTTGGCGGCATCCGCGGCGCGCCATTCGGTTACCAGCCGGGCTTGTTCGGCGGTTACCTCATCCAGCAGGTAGCTTATCAGTAATTCGTCATTCACTTGTATCGGTGTTTTCATGACAGTATTTTAATTAATATCCATGTCATCAGCGGCAGGTAATCTGCCAGTTGTAACCTTAGCCGTTTTAGCGCTTTGCCCATCTGGTTATCTACTGTTTTTATGCTGATGCCCAGCTGCGCTGCTATCTGTGCGTATTTCAACTCCTCAAACCTGCTCAGCTGAAAAATAGTGCGGCATTGCTCGGGTAAATCATTAATCGCCTTTTTTAGCTGCTGCTCAAACTCACGGAACTGCAGCTGGTTCAGCGGGCTTTCGGTATGTTTATCCATCTCATAATAAGTGTGCGACTGGTATTTTTGCTGTACCTTGTGGTGCTTAAAATAATTCATACACTCGTTATATACCGACCGGTACAAATAAGCTTTAAGCGAAGTATGGATAGCAATTGGCTCCTGCCGTTCCAGGATCTTTAAAAATACATCCTGGATCATTTCATCGGCTAATGCCGTGTCATCAAGCATGGTAAACGCATAATGGTGCAGCGCGGCGTAATGCTCCAGGTAAATACGGTCAAAGTCTTCTCCATCTGCATTTAAATGCAGTTTATAAGGTATATGTGTTTGTTCTGTATCCAACTGATAGGGTTAAAAGTACTACTTTAAACAATAATCTGTTTTGCAGACAACAAGATAAGTGTTTACCCCTATGGCGGATTGAAAAAAATGTATGGTTAATGAAAGGAAAGTACCATTTGATTATTTTTCTATATCAGTTATGGAACATGCATGTCTGCAGGAATCTCTTGTAGCCTCAACCACAAAAATGAATTCGTGACCATTTATTAACCTGGTCACTTTGGTATAGGTATCCAGCCGTTCAAAAAAACTTTTTGATACTTAGCATGGATAGGGGGTTTTTAATTTGTTATTGCTACCGTGCCCTTGTTTTTTGGTACCTATATTTCTGTTTCTTCGGATGGGGTTAAACATTGGTGCTTCATCAGTTTTTTATTTAACTTCCAAACTGTGTTAAGTGATGGTTCAGGTGTTTATAAAACATATTATTCCATTCCTCAATTTTTAGCGGTCCAAAAGAATGTGACATTTTTCCGTCGAACTCCTTTTCGCCCAATTGTTGTGTGTTTTGGATATAGCCGATAAGCCTGGCTTTTTCGGTCTCAAAATCCCTTTCGCCGGTGATGATAAAGGCCGGGGCGGTGGGGCCGTTATGCTTGTAGGGTATTTCGCTTACTACTTTGTTTTTTACCAGCAGCTTCAGGATCAGCTTCAGGATCAGCTTCATAAAACCATTTGGTTTGGGGTGTTTTTCCTGCTCGTAAACCATTTCGTACGACACACAGCAATGTGCAAGCATTTGCGATACTTTCATTTTACCCCATTGCGGGGTGGTGGTTGGCGTAAGGCTGTTAATTCTTTGGATAATACCATCGGCAACGGGCTGCGAAAAAATATTGGGTAAGGCCATATCGGTTTGTTTTATGTTGATTTATTGGATTTTAAGTATACGACGATGCTGTAACTCGATATGGGACAAAAGGTAAAACTTTTTTTACCAGGAATCGAGGAATAAATACTAACAGGAAAAATGGATGTAAGGTTTATGCCCCCGCATTCACCTGTTTTCCATACTTTTCAAGCATACCAATAATCTCGCTAAGCTTCATGGGCTTGCTCAGGTAATCGTCCATGCCGGCTTGTACGCATGCTTCTTTGTCTTCTACCATGGCATTGGCTGTCATGGCAACAATAATAGGCTGTTTGGCAATGTTTTTCCTGATGTATCGGGTTGCTTCCAGCCCGTCCATTTCGGGCATCTGGATGTCCATCAGGATAACGTCGTACTGCTTTGCTGCTACGGCGTCAACAGCTTCCCGGCCATTCATAGCGATATCAGGCTGGTAGCCCATTTTATTGAGGATCTGTTTGGCTACCTTCTGGTTTATCAAATTGTCTTCGGCTATTAAAATAGTCAAAGGATATTTAATAGCCAGGTCTTTTGACAGCGCGTCTTTTGTAGTTTTTTGATCGGTTGTTACAGTTTTATCCCTCTTTAACTGATCTATAATGTGTTTAAGCAATATATTGTGCTTGGCCGGTTTGGTTAATATTACGTTAAACTGGTCAAACTCGCGTTTGGTTTGCTTATCAATTGAGCTTAGTAAAATCAGGGGCAGGGCAGGGTGCGTTGTTTTTATTTTACGGGCCAGTTCGGCGCCATCCATCTGCGGCATGTACATATCTGTAATCACCAGTTCAATCTTGCTGTTGGCAACTAAAATGGCTAAAGCTTCATCACCGGATTGGGCTATTAAGGGAACAAATTTCCAGTGCTTTAGCTGGGTTTCCATAATATTCCGGTTGGTAGCATTATCATCAACCACCAACACCTGTTTGTTTTCGAGGCCCGCGGTATCCAGGTTAAAGTAGGTAGGGCTGGTTTTTATGCCAACCCTGGTTTTTATGTTAAAGCTGAATGTGGTACCGCGTGCGAGCTGGCTGCTTACTTTAATTTCGCCACCCATAAGATGGATCAATTTTTCGCTGATGACCAAACCAAGCCCCGTACCGCCGTATTTGCGTGTTGTGCTGGAGTCTACCTGCGAAAACGCTTTAAAAAGCCGCGACAATTTATCCTCTGGTATGCCGATGCCGGTATCGCGAACGGTGAACGATAAGTTAAAATCCTCATCGCCTCCCGAAAGCCTGTCTACATCAATAAATATTTCGCCTTCGGTGGTAAACTTAATGGCGTTACCAACCAGGTTAATCAATACCTGCCTCAGGCGCATCGAATCGGCGATGATATGCTCCGGCACACCAGGCTCTATCTGGTAAATAAGGTCGATGTTTAATTTTGATGCCTTATCGGCAAAAAGGTCAAGCACACTTTCTACACAATCCCTTACATTAAAGTCATGCTCTTCCAGCTCCATGTTTCCCGATTCGATCTTGGAGAAATCGAGGATATCATTAATAACTGTCAGCAGGGCATCGCCCGAGTGTTTAATGGTTTCGGTGTATTCGGCTTGTTCGGTAGTAAGGTCGGTATTGGCCAGCAAGGTTGCCATACCTATTACGCCATTCATTGGGGTACGGATTTCATGGCTCATGGTAGCCAAAAATATGCTTTTGGCTTTGTTGGCGTTTTCTGCCTCCTCCCGGGCCTTCTCGGCCGCCTCGCGCGATTTTCTTTCTTCTATAGTGAGTTGTGTAATGCTTTCGGTACGTTCTTTTACCTGCATTTCAAGCTGCTCTTTTTGTTGCCTTACTGTATGCATGCGGTACCTGAAAAATCCGTAAATAGCGCCCGCGAACGCTATAACAGCAAGTGTATCAAACCACCAGGTAAGCCAAAATGGTGGTATAATAGTTATCTGGAGCGGAGTTGCTACCGGCGACCATGAGCCCTGGCTATTGCGGTATTTTAACCGCACATGGTAAGTGCCCGGCGAAAGGTTGGTATATAAAGCCGTATTATGGCTGCCAATATAATTCCATTCTTTATCAAAGCCGTCTAAATAATAGGCATACTGCTTTCTATCTGCCGAAGCATAATCAAGTGCTGCAAACTCAAATGAAAACACCGATTGTTTATAGGATAATGTAAGGTTGCGGGTATCGGTAATGTCGTTTTTTAATGGCGATGGGTCTTGCGCGTTTTTTGCAATTACCAGCGGTTTGTTAAACAATTGAAAGGATGTGATAACCAACGGGGCAAACCCGGCCTGCTTTAATACTTTGCCCGGCAAAAAACAGTTAAATCCGTTAATGCCACCGAAATAAAGGGTTTTATCATCTGTTTTTAAGGCAGAATGCGACTTAAATTCGTCGCCCTGCAATCCATCTTCTGTAGTATAGTTATAAAATGTCCTGCTTTCCGGATCAAATTTAGATAGCCCGCCGTTGCTGCTGATCCAGAGATTGCCGGCATCATCAGGCCTTATGGCATAAATAATATCGCTGGGTAAACCATCTTTTTTTGTAAAAACGGTAAAGTGTTTGCGTACAGGATCAAAAAGATTGAGGCCTGAAAGCGTAGCAAGCCACAAACGCCCTTTGGTATCTTCAAAAATATCGGGTATACCATTATTGCTGATACTGTTTGTTTTTTCGTCGTGGACAAAACGTGTAAAAGTGTTGGTTTTGCTGTTAAAAAGGTTTAAGCCCCCGTCTGAAGTGCCAACCCAAAGGTTTCCTTTCTTATCTTCATACATTACATAGGGCCTTGGGCTGCTTAGGCTTTTCAAATCGTTCGCGTCAAAACGGTAGTGGGTGAAAACTTTGGTGTCGGGGTCGAAGCAGTCTAATCCATCGTTAAAAGTGGCTAACCAGGTTTTCCGGTCGCGGGTATGCAAAATGTAATAAACATTGTTGCCGCCAATACCTTGTGGTTTGGCAGCATCGTGTTTGTAATTGGTAAACACATTTGTTTTAGGGTCAAATATGCTAAGGCCGTTGCCCCAGGTGCCTATCCAAAGTTTGCCTTCATAATCGGGTTTCACAGTAAGCGTATAATTGCCCGCTACGCTGTTTTTGCCGTCGGCCCGTTGTTTATAGTTGCTAAACGTTTTGCTTACCGGGTCAAACTTATTTAAGCCGCCGCCATCGGTTCCAATCCAAATTTTATGATCTTTATCTTCGGCCAGGTCAAGTACATAGTTGTTTGAAAGACTTTCGGGATGACTGTTATGCCGGTACAAGGTAAAACTTGATGTTGTTTTTTTCGACAGGTTAATGCCTCCGCCGAAGGCGCCAACCCACATATTGCCTGCACGGTCGCGGCAAATACCGTATACCGAGTTACCGTTGATGCTGTTGTTATCTACTTCGTCGTGTTCGTAAACACTAAATTTACCGGTTTGATTGTTTAATATACAAAGCCCACCGTTTTCGGTTCCAACCCACAAGTTACCTGCGGCATCGCTGTTTAACGCGTAAATGGTATTTGATGAGATGCTGCCTGTGCGGGTTTTGTCCTGCCCAAAACGTTTAAATGTTTTATTGGCACGGTTAAATAAAAGGAGGCCATCCTCCTGGCTGCCAAGCCATAATTGATGAAATTTGTCTTCAAATATGCAGGGAATAATTGTGGCCTTCACCGTTTTTGTGGCAGGATCATAGTAGGGAAAATGGTCGAAATTGTTTGTTTTAGGGTTATAAAGGTTTAAGCCGTCGCCTCCCGTTCCTACCCAGATTCGTTGTTCCGAATCTTTGTAAACAGTGCGTATATTGTTGGCGCCCAAGCTGCCGGTATCTTTGTCACTATGCTGATAGTGGATAAAGGTGTTGCTTTTTAAGTTATAGCGATCAAGGCCGCCGTTTTGTGTGGCTATCCATAAATTGCCATTATCAAAAAGTAAACGGTTAATTATATTGTCGCTAAGGCTGTTTGTGTGGCTATTATCGTGCTGGTGCCTTATAAAACGGCCGGTTGACCGTTGGTACATATTTAAGCCGCCTTGTGTTGCCAGCCACATATTGCCGTTATTGTCTTCGGCAATATCAGTTACGGTATTATTGCTTAGCGAGGTACTGTCCTTGTCGTCATACCTGTAAGTAGTAAAGCGATAACCATCGTACTTGTTAAGGCCGTTTCGGGTAGCTATCCACATAAAACCCCGGCTATCCTGAAAAATGCAGTTTACATTTATTTGCGATAGTCCTTCGGCGGTACCTACATGCAAAAATTTAAGACTTTCGTTTTGAGCATAGCTGCTAAACGGTATTATAATGCAAATTAAAAGTAAAGCGCGGATAATATGTTTAAGCTTATGGCATGGCCTGTACATAGAACGTTGTTAATATGCTGTGTTGAACTAAGAAAGCTGCCCAAGGCAACGGGTTTATATACAAAATTTGTATACGTCGGTATTAGCAATAGGTTGCTCCAAATTTAACGATATCCCTGGATTTTTAAAGCGGTTTAGCATTATATACTATACAAAATTATCAAAATGGTGTTTCAAAATAGCTGATTGACAATAACTTTACGCCGAAACCGGCTCATTATACCTGTAACATTGGCTTGGGCAAATTGAACATGCGTTTTTTGTATTTAATAAAACGGGCTGCGGGATGAGTATCAGGAACAAATGCCTCGTTTAATTTACTATTAAACGCTATATTTAAAAATATAATAAACCTTATTATGATTCCCGATTTTATATCAAAACGAAGCAAAACCCGGCTTGAATTATTAGGCTGGTATCAAATTGTGGGCGGCGTAGCCGGTGTGGTGGTAACTTTTTGGATATTATCAAAGACAGTACAAATTACCACGACGATGCTGCTGCTTTTTTTAATTGCGTTTGCGTTGTACTGTTTTTCTGTCTATTGCGGAAAATTACTCTTGGGGGCACAATATAGCAGGGGCCTAAGCTTATCCATTCTAAACCAGGTACCGCAAATGGTAAGTTTTGCATTTATTGGTTATGCATACCAATATAATGCCGGTGCTGCGGTTGAACTGGCAATAAGTTATGGTTCCGGTACTGTGAGTAGCGGCCTTAATTTTGGTGTTGATTTTGGAATGATGTCAAAATGGTTATTTTCAATAGCATCTGATGACCTATCTTTTAAACTGTCGGTCAACTTTTTGGCGGTCTATCTTATTTACTTTATTGACAAATTACGGGGAGCCCTGCGACACGAAAAGGTAAATCATGAAATAGCGGGAATTGAGCCGGAAATCTAAAATATTAAAAAAATATCAAACAATTCTATTTTAAATTGTTGTATTTGAATGAATTATAATCAAACCACCAATGTGCTGATCATTGATGACGATGCGGTTAATAATTTTATTGCCGAAACCCTTATTAGAAAAGCAGCCAAAGACGCGGAAATTACTATTTGTTTAAACGGGCAGGAAGCCATAGAACAATTGCTAAGCATCAAACAAAGTTCTGGCAAGCTACCCGAGTTTATATTTTTAGATATAGCCATGCCGGTGATGGACGGCTGGAAGTTTCTTGACGAATATCTCCGTTTAAATTTGGGCGATGAAAGCGATAGCGAAATTATTATGGTTTCTTCATCCCGTTTCAGGCACGATATTGATCGTGCACTTGGGAATGCTATTGTGAAAGAATACATTAAGAAGCCGCTTAGCATGGAATTGATAAGAAGAATTTTAAAGGTAGATCATCTTGATGATTAACGGTAATTTATTGCATTAACTTTTGCTGGTAATAATTTACCGGGCAACGTTAATTCTACCGGGAATTGCTGAACTTAGATGAAATTTTATTGCGAACATGAGCCTGGAGCTGAAAAACTTTATCAATAACTATGTAAAGCTGGATGATGCCGAACTGGATGATATTGTTGGCCGTTTTCAAAAAAGGCAGGTAGGCAAAAATGATTTCCTGTTAAGGGAGGGAGATATTTGCAGCGATCTTGTTTTTGTCCAGGAGGGATGTTTACGCTTGTTTTACCTTACCGGGGATGTAGAGATATCCGTGTGGTTTGCATTTAAAAATTCATCGGCTATTGACATTTATAGCTTTATAAGCGAAAAACCTTCGGTTTATTTTTTGCAGGCAATTGAGGATAGCGAGGTGTTGTATTTGCCCAAAGCCGAATTGTTAAAACTATACCAAACACATCCCAAAACGCAGGAAATGATGCGCAACTTTTGGGAAGACGCTGTGCTTAACATTATTGATCGGTTTACCGCGCTGCAAAGGGATTCGGCCGAGGAGCGTTACCTTCAACTGCTATCAAAACCACCATATTTGCAAAAAATTCCTCAAAAATACCTGGCTTCTTTTATAGGGGTTACACCAACATCGCTAAGCCGCATCCGCAAAAATATCAGGTAACTTTAGGCTGCGGCTTTTGTCCCTTGTTTTTATTATATGCATCCATCAAAGCAGTCAATAAAAGTTCGATGTTGATAGGCTTGGATAAATAACCATCCATCCCTGCTTTAAAACAATTCTCCTTATCCTCGCTGAGGGCATTAGCAGTAAGGGCTATTATAACAGGCTTGGCGCCGTACTTTTTCCGGATAAGCCTCGTTGCTTCCAGTCCATCAATATTGGGCATCTGGATGTCCATTAAAATAATTTCGTACTTCTTATTGCCCAGTTTTTCAAGAACTTCCGCGCCATCATTTGCCAGGTCGGGCTGGTAGCCTAATTTATTTAGTACCCTGATAATTAGTTTTTGGTTCATCAGGCTGTCTTCGGCAATAAGCATTACAAAAGGGTATGCCAGTGCAAAGGTCTCTGTTAAAAGGCTCTTTTTCTGTTCAACAACCGCTATGCTTTCTTTTCTTAGCTCGGCCTCAATAACGTTATAAAAATGTTGTTGCTTAATAGGTTTTGTAACTACCGAACTAAATAAATGATAATCCGTTTTATTGTGATCGTTACCAACCGAACTTAGTAAAACGATGGGAGCGACAGAGCCCGAAGCTTTTATTTTGGTGCCTAAGGCGATGCCGTCCATATCCGGCATTTGCATATCGGTTATAATCAGATCAATGTCCTTTTCGATCGATAGCACTTTTAATGCTTCCTGGCCCGATGGGACAGCAATAGGGGCCATTTTCCATTTTTCCAGTAGTGTTTTTAATGCCCTTAAATGGGTTTCATTATCATCTACAACAAGAACTTTTTTTCCTTCGATAATTTTATCGTTGATTAATGGTGTGTTTAAGGGTAATGCGGACCCTTTTTTACACTTTATATCAAATGTAAAAATACTGCCGGCGCCCCTTTCACTTTGTACAACTATATTGCCACCCATTAATTTAACCAGTCGTTCGCTAATGACCAGGCCAAGCCCACTGCCTCCATATTTGCGTGTTACAGATGAATCTATCTGGTTAAACGCTTTAAATAAATTGCAAAGCTGATCTTCGGCAATGCCTATACCTGTATCCCTCACTGCAAAGTTTAACTGCAATTGGCGTGTTGATAATTTGCCTTGCGTTACACGCAGAAACACTTCGCCTTTATGGGTAAATTTGGTGGCGTTGCCCACTAAATTTACCAGTATTTGCCGTAAGCGCAATCCATCCGCAATAATATTCGCCGGTATTTCATCATCAATCTGGTAAACCAGATCTATTCCTGCGCTTGCTGTTTTTGAAGCAAAAAGATCAAATACATCTTCTATGCACCTGCGCAAATCAAGGTTATAGGGATCCAGCTCAAGGTTGCCCGATTCGATTTTTGAAAAATCCAGGATATCGTTTATAACTGTTAATAACGATTCGCCGCTGCTAAGGATGGCATCGGCATATTCCTTTTGTTCATCATTAAGCCTTGTGTCGGATAATAATGAAGCCATACCCAATACTCCATTCATCGGGGTGCGTATTTCGTGGCTCATGGTAGCCAGAAACGTACTTTTGGCCAGGTTTGCTTTTTCGGCTTCTTTCCGCGCCTCCTGCTCTTTTTTCCGTTGTTTTATAAGTTCATCCGATTGCGCTTGCAGCTCTTTTGATTGCGCCTGGTACTCTTCTGATTGTGCCTGCAGTTCTTCATTTAAGATGGTTAGGTCATGCGCCTGCCTGCTTATCTGGGCTGTGCGGTCATTTACCTGTTGCTCAAGCGCACATTTTTGCTTGTCAAAAAAATTGACCCTCAACCTGTAGATGATATATACGCCGCTTAAAATAAGTAAAACGGCCAGTGCCCGAAACCACCACGTTTTCCAAAAAGGCGGCGTTATAATTACCTCAACCGATACAGGTTTAGTGTTCCAAACGCCATCGTTATTAGCCGCCTTCACCCAAAAAGTGTAAGTGCCTGGGTCAAGGTTTGTATAGGTAACGCTGCGTTTGTTTTCAATATATTGCCACTCAGCGTCAAATCCATCCAATTTATAAGCATATCTATTTTGTTGGGGGGCGGTATAATCCAATGCCGCAAATTCAAATGTAAATACCGATTGTGTATGGTTTAATATTATTTGCCTGGTAGATAAAATGCTTTGTTTTAGCGGCGAGTTTGTACTTTGCACGCTAACAGGTTTGTTAAATAAGCTGAAGCCTGTTATTCTTACAACAGGAACGTTATTATTAAAACTCAGTTTTGCCGGGTCAATTATATTAAACCCGTTTATGCTGCCAACTGCAATTCGCCCATCGGCCAGCCTTGCCCCGCTTGAAAAGCTGGACTCCAGGGTTTTAAGCCCGTTATACTCCCCAAAATTCCGGAATGTTTTATTAACCGTGTCAAACCGGGTGATGCCTTTTAAGGTGGCAAGCCATAAAAAGCCTTTGCTATCAGCGGTTATATAATTCACCGTATTATTTATCAGGCCGTTATCTTCGGTGTAGGCTGTTATCTTTTTTGTTTTTAAATCATAACAATTCAATCCCCCTTCCATGGTGCCTATCCACATGTGCTCCTTATCTTCATAAAAGTAGCTTATCACGTTACTGGTAAGCTTGCTGTTTTCAATGTTCAATCTTGAAAATTTGCCGGTGGCGGGATCATAAATACTAATCCCGTTGGAGTAACCACCTATCCAGATATGGCCGTCATGGCTTTCGTACAGGGCCTGGATAGAGTTGTCGGCAATTGAGTTGGGATCTTTAGGGTCATTAATATATTTCTTTATCGTTTTGCTTTTTGATTCATAAATATTCACGCCCCCCTGGTCTGTACCCATCCAAATGTCGCCTTTACGGTCTTCTAATAAGGCGTAAACGGCAGTGCTGTTTATATTAGCTGGTTTATTTCCCTTGGTAAAATGGGTAAACAACTTCGATTTAAGGTCGTACCGGTCTGCTCCATTACTGTAAGTACCCAGCCATACCGCGTCATTTGCCCTGGTTATTAAAATACAAGAGGTGTAATTGCTCACCAGGCTGTTTTTGGCCGAATTATCATGGGTGTAAGAAATATTGGTACCGGTTGCCAGGTTGAAATACCCCAGGCCCGCGTCTGTAGCTAAATAAAGTCCTCCTTTGTTATCGGGGGCCACACCCCTGACAATGTTTTTTGCCGATGGTGCATTGGTTGGTGATGATTTAAAAGAAGGGAAAACATTGAGGTTTTTGTCGTACTTTAAAATACCCTCGCTTGAGGTGCCTATCCATAGCGTATGCTGCTCATCGGCTAAAATGGAATAAATGCCATCATTTGGCATATTTTCATTCTCGGAGGATGGCTGATTTATCGGTACAAAAGCTTTTTTATTGACGTTTAACAGCTGCAATGTGGTATTGGTGCCCACCCACAGTTTTCCCGCTTTATCGGCTGATAAACTATAAATGGGATTATTGCCGGTAGCGCTATAACGATCTGCCTCGTTAGCATAACGGTTAAATGTAAGGCTGCTCCTGTTAAGCAAGTTCAAGCCATTGTTTGTGCCTATCCAAAGGTTGTGTTGTTCGTCTTCGGCTATCGCATTTATGGAATTATCGCTGATGCTTTTATTGTTTTTTTTGTCGTGCGTAAACCGTTTAAAATTCCCGCTTTTTTCATTATATAAATTCAGGCCATTATTTGTACCAACCCACAACCGGCGGTAACTATCTTCACAGATAGAATAAACAGAGGCGCTGCTCAGGCTGGTTGTATCTTTGGCGCTATGAACAAAGCGTTTAAACCCGGTTTTGCCATTCATAAGCAGGTTTAAACCATTATCGGTACCTATCCAAAGGTTGTTTTTGGCATCGTTAAAAAGGAAGATGATGTTGTTATTGCTTAAGGCCGATGGATTTTTAGGATCGGCTTTAAAGTTTATAAATTCATCTTTTTCCCTGTCATATTTACTAAGCCCACCCATGCGGGTGCCAACCCAGATATTGCCCTTTTTATCTTCGCAAATGGTTAAAATGTTGTTGGCCTGTAAACTTTTGTTGTTTCTTGACTGATGTTTATATACCGTAAACTGGTACCCGTCAAATTTGTTAAGGCCGTCCTGCGTACCAAACCACATAAAGCCATAACTATCTTTTAATATACTGGATATAGAATTTTGTGAGATGCTGTTTGAGCTGTTAATCCGGCTCAATTTTAAACCGATGCCCTGTGAAAAAGCCTCGCTGCTTAGCAAGGGCAGTAAGAATAAGAGAAATGTTAACAGGGGTTTATTGAGCATTATACAGGGGTATTCAGTACGTGTTTTATACGCTAGTTTTTAATCAAATGTTTAACGGCTTAAATTAAGGTAAAATTTTTGTAATTGCGGCAGGCGGTATACATGAAACATCAGTTTAGTGTATACCATGAATAAATAATAAGTTGTTTATTATGAGGTGTTTGTGTTATATTTTTCCTGAAATGTGTTAAGTTATGTTAACCCAATTTACATGCGTTTGCCCTGAGGCAAATAGCTAACCCCTCCAATAATTACCGCTGAGTATAATCATATTCAACATTTTGATGCTGTTATCATAATAATCATAATCTTTCAGCTTAAAATGAAGCAGGTAATCCCACGTATGGTTTAGCCATTGCTGGTTTTTAGAATCTGTCATTGCCGAAACGGTAAAAGGTGCTATAAAGCTTAGTGCCTCAAAGTGACGGGTGGGCAGGTCGTCGCCCGCCAGCGTGTAGCCGGCAGATATATTATCAGGATCGTCGTTGCTTGTCGACCGGATCCAGCGGTTAATTTTGGCTGTTATCACTTTGGCCCTTTCATCGCCATATAATAAATAGTCGGCGGCTATGCGCCAGGGCACCCGGCAGGCATTGTAGTTATAACAGCCATCATACTTCGATTCCAGGTACATTGGCCCTACAGGGCGTGGGTTTTTATTTACCTGCCGGATAAAGTCAGGTACCAGGCCCGCATCCGGGCTGTATTTTTGCTGGATATGGGCGAAAAGGCCATAAGTGTTATCGGTTACTTTATCCCAGCGCGCATCGCCTGTAGCCGCTTTAAAAGCTTTAAAATGCGATGGCATAAAATCAGATGTGCGGGTATCAAAATAATCTTTGCTATCGGCTTCAATATCGTTGCCGAGCAGTATGGTAAACTGCTTCCGGTTAATTTCATACTTCATGATATCGGCAATCAGCAATTTCGCGGCCTTCAAATAGTTAATACTGCCATTGCTGCCCCATTGTTTATCGGCCAGCAATAATGAATAGGCAATGTCCATATCGCCGTCTGTTGCCGAGGAATGATCGGTGTTATTGCCTTTTTTATCCTGAGCCCATGCCATCAGGTATTGCCCCTTTCGTGCCGGATGCGATTGATAATACCGGAATAAAGCATCATACACCGTTTTTGCTGAAGCATCTGCCCCAGCCATCATGGCTACGATGATCATGCCATAGCCTTGCCCTTCGGATACGCATTGTTTGTTGCCAGGTCTTTCAAACCAGATATAGCTTTGGTTTTTATCGGCCGCTTGTTTTACATACCGGCTTTTCCATTGCAGATAAAATATGCGTACGCTATTATCAAGACTTTGCCTGCTTAGGTGATTGGGTAGGATAGCGCCTTTGGTATAAATTGTATGTTGTGGAAATGGCTTTGATGCAGACTGCGCGTTTAAGCTTTGGCAGATAAGTAGCATTAGCAATAAAGTAATTCCCTTTTTTAGCATAATGTTTGTTTGATCAAATAAGAAAACATTGAACGAAAAATTTATCTACGCCGGTTAGTTTAATGATAAAGATACAGATTGATGTTGGGCGGATAGCATAGATACTCAAATGCCCCTCGATTGGATATGCGGAAAATCGCTGAAATTTTCAACCTTTCGCCTTTGACCTTTATCCTTTCACCTAAATACTACTCCATTCTCTTCCTAATCAACTCCTTACGATACCTTTCCTTTAGCGGGAACTTGATATTTGTAAGCAGGTAGATACCTGTACCTTTTTCGCGGGCAAGGGAATATTCCACTTCGCCCATTTTTTTGTAGGAGCCTATCATCTTGCCGGCCACAAATTGGCGGATGTTTTCGCCGCCGTTATCATCTACGTAGATCATGTATTTGCAGTTGAGGGTATCGGGTGCCCAAAGGGTAAAACTACTGTTCAAAGATACCACGTCGGGATAGTTGTATTGTTTACGGTAGTGATGAAGGGCTCCGGCCTCGCCGTAGTTATCGGCGTACACAATGGTTTGTTTTTGCTGTTCGGGTGTAAGGCTATGGTAGGCAGCCCCAACTTTTTGGGCCATCTCGTCCCATCCCATCATGTCGGCGTAGTCTTGCGTGGTGGCATGCATTTTCTGATCTTCCCAGGTCATGGCAAACCTGAACGCAGGTATGTTTTTGCCGGTGAACCTAAAAAACGCCAACGTTTGCTGTAACGGTAAAATAGGCAATACCAAAGGCAGCAAAAGGATATTAGGAATAGTAAAACAGGCAACGGTTAAAGTACGAAGTACATAGCCACTTGTTTTTAACCACCGTTCGAACCCAAAACCACCCGCGGCAAACAACATTGGGTAGGCCCCGAACAGGTAGTAGTTTTTACCATCCATTTTTAATAAGAAAATGAATATCAGCACATAAGCGATAGCCAGAAACTGGAAATTGCGCAGCCTGAACGAGAAGGTTAAAAATACCAGCCCGGTAAGCCAAACAAACAAGGCGATGCCATGAACCGTGAGTTGCTGTTTAATAAAATCGCCGGTGGTAATATAATCAAGTTGTTCCTCGCGGAGCGCCTTCATATGGGTTATCACCGGGAAATGGTGCGTTACCTGCCAGATAAAATTAGGCAAAAATATAAGCATGGCCAAAGCCATTGCCCCCAATATATGCCTGCTTAACAATAGCTTACGTTGTTTGCTGATGAGTACGCCCACAATGAGTGCCATGGTAAAAAATAGCATGGTATACTTGGTAAGCATGCCAAAACCCACAGCCATGCCCAGCCAGTATAAATACCTTACATCGGTTGTATTGAGGTATTTTATAAAGAGCCAAACCGTTAACACCCACCAAAACTGATCAAATACAACCGGCTGAAAAAGATAATTGCTTGCCGCAAATGCCGGCGAAAATATCAAAGCCAGGCACGCTAATGTGATGGCAAACCGGCGCCCCCCAAACTCAACCACAATACGGCCTGTAAACCAAACGATTAAGCCAGAGAAAATAGTAGGGAAGATACGGGCCGCAAAAACAGAATTGCCAAATAATGTGATAGTTAGCTTTGCCAGCAGTGCAATAAATGGCGGTACTTCTTTATAACCCCAATCCAGATGATCGGCCAGTACCAGGTGCAAAAATTCGTCGCGGTGAAAGCCGAAGTGCCCGATGGCAAACAGGTTTAACACCACCTTTATAAACACAAAAATCAATATGAAATAAACGTATGTCGACTTCCGGTTTCTGTAGGGCATAATATAGGTAGCTTAAGGCTTAAAGCAAAAAGCCGAAAGCTTGATGCTGCTGGAAGGTAAAGTTAATTCTTTAGAACTAAAAAGCAAAAGGTATGTAGAAGGTTAAAGGCGAAAGGTAAAAGGCGAAAGGTTGGAAAACTCTTTGCAGCTACCTTTCACCCTTCGCCTTTTGCCTTTAACCTAAATAGGCGTTAAAAGGAGAAGAGGTAAAAGGCGAAAGGTTGGAAAACTTTTGCAGCTACCTTTCACCCTTCGCCTTTTACCTTTCACCTAAATCCGGGTTATGTCGGCCCCTAAGGCTTTTAAACGGGTATCAATGTGCTGATAACCACGTTCAATTTGCTCAATATTGTAAATGGTTGATTTGCCTTGCGCCGATAGTGCAGCTATCAGCAGGGAAACCCCGGCACGGATATCAGGCGAGGTCATGCTGATGCCACGCAATTGTACCTGTTTATCCAAACCAATAACCGTAGCGCGGTGCGGGTCGCAGAGGATGATCTGGGCGCCCATATCCAATAATTTATCTACGAAGAACAAACGGCTCTCAAACATCTTCTGGTGGATTAAAACCGATCCTTTGGCCTGTATAGCCACAACAAGTACGATGCTCAGCAGGTCGGGTGTGAAGCCTGGCCAGGGGGCATCGGCGATGGTCATGATAGATCCATCTATAAAAGTTTCAATCTCGTAATGGTCCTGTGCGGGGATGTAGATATCGTCGCCACGCAATTCAAGCTTGATACCCAGGCGTTTAAATACGTCTGGAATCATGCCCAACTCTTTGTATTGCACATCCTTAATCGTAATCTCCGATCCTGTCATAGCGGCCAAGCCGATGAATGAGCCAATCTCTATCATATCAGGCAGCATGCGGTGCTCGGTACCGCCCAGTTTGGTAACTCCCTCAATAGTAAGCAGGTTGGAGCCGATGCCGGTTATTTTGGCGCCCATGCGGTTAAGCATTTTACAAAGCTGCTGCAGGTATGGTTCGCAGGCGGCGTTGTAAATGGTGGTGGTGCCTTTGGCAAGTACGGCGGTCATCACTATGTTGGCCGTGCCGGTTACCGAGGCCTCATCCAACAGGATATAGGTGCCTTGCAGGTTAGATGCATCTACATTGAAAAAGCCATCTTCCGGGTTATAGTCAAAGCGGGCGCCAAGCTTCTCGAAGCCTAAAAAGTGCGTATCCAGCCTCCTGCGGCCTATTTTGTCGCCGCCGGGCTTGGGGATGGATGCCTTGCCGAAACGTGCCAGCAGCGGCCCTACAATCATAATGGAACCACGTAAGCCGCCTCCCTTGGTTTTAAACGCTTCCGACTGGAAAAAATCCTGGTCGATATCTTTGGCTACAAAGGTGTAGGTTGATTCGGCAACTTTTTCGGTGATAACGCCCATATCGCCCAGTAGCTCAATGAGTTTGTTAACATCCTTAATATCAGGTATATTGCTGATGGTAACTTTTTCTTCGGTAAGCAGTACCGCCGAGATTACCTGTAGAGCTTCGTTTTTGGCTCCCTGGGGGGTAATTTCACCTTTTAGCGGTTTGCCGCCGTTTATCACAAATGCGTTAGTCATGGGTGTTTATAATTGATAGGTCAAATGCTTCAAATGTTTTGAACACCCGAAAGTGTTAAATGTGTTTTTATATCCGGCAAAGATTATAATTTTTCCTGATTGTTTGTTCATTAGTTCATTGGTTCATTAGTTCATTGGTCCTGTGTGGTTATTGTTGGCGTTAAACTTTTTAAACAGGCCTTTTTACGCATAAAAATGCAATAAATGATCAAAAAGGTGATAGAAAAAGGCAATTTTTGGCAAGAAAAATCCAGAAAAATTCAAAGAAAATGCAAGTTTTTTTAGTTTAAAAAGTCAGTAAAACAAACAACCCCGTTCTCTATCAAAGAACAGGGTTGTAGTATTTATCGTAATAATCAACCGGCGCATCAACCACCGGTAAGTAAAAATTATCGCCCAAAAAATCCACCAGACAAGACCAATGAACTAATGAACCAGTGAACTAATGAACCAATCGGAACTAATATTTTTTGGCGCCCTGGTTACGGTTGCGGTTGTTTTGATTATTGTTGTTGCGCGGGCCGTTGTTGTTCTGGTTGTTGGTTCGGCCGCCACCGCCTCCGCCGCGGTTGTTATTGTTGTTGTTTTGTTGGTTGTTGCGGCCGCGGGTGTTGTTATTGTTGTTTTGCTGGTTGTTGTTTGGCCTAAACTCAACACGGTTAAGGTTCACGTTTTCATCCAGTTTTAGGGTACCGCCCGATAATGCGTATAAATCGGCAATGATGCTTTCGTCGGCAACCGAATCTTTGTTCCATTGTACGTAGGCCATTTTCATGAAATTGGCTATGGCCTGTACCATGTGGCGTTTGCGCTCGGGCTCATCAATGGCTTTGGCCTTTTCAATCATCAGCTCGATGGTTTTGCCATAGTGCTTGTATTTGATGCGCTGGTGCGGGTAACGCAAGGGCTGCGGCTTAAGATGAATAGCCTCGGGCGTTGGCTTGGGGTAGGGGGCATCCACATCAATCTGGTAATCAGATATAATGTGCAGGTGATCCCACAGTTTATGTTTAAAATCGGCCACATCGCGCAGGTGCGGGTTTAAAAAACCCATCAGGTCAATCACTACCTGTGCGTAGCGGTTACGTTCTTCTTTAGTGGGCAGCGCAACAATGTACTTAACCATGTTTTGTACGTTGCGGCCATATTCCGACAGGATTAATTTATTCCTGGTTGAATTATAGTCAAATTCAGGCGTTTTATCTAATGCCATGTTATTATTAATATTTTAAGAAAGTTTTAAGTTAGCCATGCGTCTTTTCCCTGTAAGTAAGGGCCCAGGAGGCTAAAATTGAATTGTATTTGAATAGTAGTAACGCAAATATAACATTATAGTTATATAATGTGCAAATAAAAAAAGCAGCCGGTGCCCACCGATCAATTAACATGCATTAGAAAAATATGTAATTTGCGGCAACATAACCCGCCTGTCATGCTGAGGAACGAAGCATCTGTTAACCACCATGCATAGTTCACTAATAGCTTCGTTCCTTAGCATGACAGTTTGGGCAGAGAAAGAAATACCATTTCCATGCAAAGCAAACTACTTATTACCCATATCGACGTTTACCGTTTTAGCATCCCCATGGAACCTTTTACAATTGCCACAGGCACCATGGATCATGCACAAAATGTATTTATCAGGGTGCATACCGATGCCGGTTTTTACGGGGTGGGCGAGTGCTCGGCCTTCCCGATGATTGTGGGCGAAACGCAGGATACCTGCCTGGTGATGGCTAAGGATTTTGCCCGGCTATGGATAGGGAAGGATGCGCTTGATATCCCCATGCGTATGCAGCAGCTGCATGCCGCCGCCGCGGGTAATACCACCATCAAAAGCGCCTTTGACACCTCCCTGCATGATATAGCCGCCAAAAATGCCGGCTTGCCATTATACCGGTTTTTGGGAGGAGAGAAGCGCGTTGTGGAATCAGATATCACCATCGGCATTGATAGCCCGCCAACCATGGCCATGAAGGCTTTGTACTTTAAAGCCTCGGGGGCAAACATCCTGAAGGTGAAACTGGGCAAAAACGCAGCCGCGGATGTGGAGCGGGTTAAACAGATCCGCGAAGCGGTTGGCCCCGAAATGTTCATCCGTATTGATGCCAACCAGGGCTGGAGCTTTGACGATGCGGTTTTTGCCCTGCAGGCCATGGGGGATTACGATGTTGAATTTTGCGAACAGCCCATGCGCACCTGGTACGATGACCGCCTACCCGAATTAATGCAGCTATCGCCCGTAAAAATTATGGCCGACGAAAGCGTATACAACCACCACGACGCCCGTAAACAGATCAACAGCGGTAGCTGCCACTACATCAATATCAAAATGGCCAAATCGGGCGGACTGCTGGAGGCTAAAGCCATTCACGACGAAGCCGCATCCAAGGGCATTGCCTGTATGATGGGCGGGATGCTGGAAAGCCGCATAGCACTGAGCGCCAAACTACATTTTGTATACGCCAACCCCAATATCAAATTTTATGATATGGACACCTGTATGCTGGGCCACCTGGTTGACCCCTGCATTGGCGGCGTTACTTATGATGGCTATAAATTGAATATTGACGACGCCATTGGCATTGGCGCTGATGCTGATGAGGAGTTTTTGAAGGGCTGCGAGCATTTTGGGGTGTAGATGAGTACAAGCGAAAACTAAAACACAGACAATTAATCAATAAGAAAACCCTTCACAACCTGTCATCCTGAGGAACGAAGGATCTATTCGCGAACTTTTCTATCAGTCACGCATTGCTGAGGAGATCCTTCGTTCCTCAGGATGACAGGAGGTTAAATATCGTTCTCCGAATGTTGAACGTGTAAAATTCAAATATATAATCCATGCAAATCCGCCCAGCCACTCTCAACGATATCCCAGTCCTGTTGCAATTTGAGCAGGGCGTTATCACCGCCGAGCGCCCTTTCGATCCAACCCTGGTGCCCGGCGCCATCAAATATTACGACCTGGAAATGTTTATCACCTCGCCCGATGTGGAACTTTTAGTGGCCGAATTGGACGGCCAACTGGTTGGCAGCGGCTACGCCCGCATTAAACAAAGCGAAAAGGTGTATTTCGATTTTGACCGCTTTGCCTACCTGGGTTTTATGTACGTTTCGCCGCAACATCGGGGCAAAGGTATCAATAAGCTCATCATCGACAGGTTAAAATAATGGGTTAAAGATCAAGGGCTTACCGAATTACGGCTACAGGTTTATGCCGATAATGAAGGCGCCGTGAGGGCTTATGAAAAGGTTGGGTTTGGGAAGCATTTGGTGGAGATGCGGATGGGGTTGGAATGATTGTTGACAATCAGAGTTATTAAGATGACGGACGAGGAAATTTTAAACATATATGGAATTGCGTTAAACAACCGGATTGTTAGCTTTGATGGAGGCATGGAGTATAGTAAAGAATTCTGCACCGCGAACGGGCCACTCTATTTTGCTTTAGATGACTGGAGCGTATCTGAAATAGATGATACTTTACTACCCGTTATAAATAGTGCATTAAGCAATCATGATTTGGAAGAAACTACCGGCTCAGAAATAGTATGGATCGAATTGGATTATCTTTTGACTAAAATGTGGTTTCACGGGCATCATAACGAAAACAAGCCGGATTTTTCAATGCCGACTGATCATTTTAAAAGAGTAGTTTTACTATGGAAGCAATTTTTGTTACAGCCTCCATTAAATGGCACTAAAGTTTCCTATTATGAAAGGGTAGTTTTAAAGTGGAAGTTGTTTTTAAAACGATGGAGACAGTTTTTAAAAATGCATTCTTTTGATGGATTTAAGTAATATTGATCGGAGACCGTGGGCGGAAATTAACTACTAAAAACTTTAGTTCGTTAACAATTGTTTATATATTTGATAGAGAAGAGGGTTGCCGACCATTTTCTTTCGCATTTATTAAATATAAAAGAATGTTATGGCAGAGTTGAAACGTTATACTGATTTTACTGCGTTGAAGTTGGCTCCAAAGTCCAACCCAAAATCAAACATTGTTGATCCCGGGAAAGCCAAAGAATTGGAAAAGTTTTTTGAATTGTTGAGAAGTAATTTGTTGATAAAAAAGACATTATAACATGACGCGGGGTTATGGAAAATGAATTGATTGCCGACCTTGTTAAGGTTTGCAAAGGGCTCCAAAATTATGGCATTGAATATCTAATTGTCGGTGGGACTGCAGTAGCATTACATGGGTATTTCCGAATTACGATGGATGGCAATGGAATGCCCAATGAAAAACATGATCTTGATATTTGGTATAATCCTACGTATGGAAATTACTTCAACCTTCTTAAAGCGCTGAAGGAGTTAGGTCTTGACACCACTCAATACGAAGAAGAGAATTCTCCCAACCCTAAAAAGTCTTACTTCAAATTTGAAGCAGATAACTTTTCCTTCGATTTTCTGCCGGAACTATTGAGTTTAAAAAAATTTGGTGTCGCCTTTACAAAACGGGAGACTGTAGATATAGGAGACACACAAATTTGTTTCATCAGCTATGAAGATCTCATAAATGAAAAACAGGAAAGTGGCAGATTAAAAGACATTATTGATATCGAACAATTAAAGATCAGAAAGTCATAACCTACAGGCTGAATAAAAGAAACTCAGTTAAGCAAAAAAAGCTGTCCAAAGTCTCTGACTTTAGACGATTATGCTTGTAGTCTCCAGACTATAGGATGCAGTGAAGTTATCGTTAATGAAGCAGCTGTTTTTGAAGTGTTCCGCTGTTTGCGGCTGACTCGAATAGCGGAACACTATAGCCAGCAGGGTGCGCCACTGCTCAGATATTCCTTTCAATTCATTGAAAACTCCAGTATAATTTTGCCGATTTTTACATCGGCAATAAAGCCAACGTAATTAAAAAAAATGAGCTTAAATTTAAATTCTATCGTAGTTGCTGGCGCTGATAAAATGCAATTTGAAAATGATCTTAGGGTGGCCTTAAATAGTGTAAATTCAGAAGATCTAATTGATGTTAAGTATTCAACTCATGGCGTTGTTGGCATGCCTATTTACTTTTCTGCAATTATCTTGTTTACAAGAGGACATTAATTAAAAATGCCTGGTGATGAGCCCGGCATTTTTATTATTTTCGAGTTTTTCAGCCTGATAACACCGAACGCAGGCTGAATTTTATCTATAAATTTAGCAGCAGACAAATGCTGACGATTTTCAGATAACGCCACATCACCAGGCCGTGATGGTTGCAATGGATAGCGCTGACAAATATTTTAACTAAACCCAAAGGCAGAAATATGAAGTATTTCATTTTTTTTATTTTCTTCATCTCGATTAAGGCCAGTGCGCAACAAGTGGAAATTGTACTAATAGGGGCCTCCCATAACTATAGCAAGTACCCTACACAGGATTTTTTCGACATTCATAATAAAATCAGAAAATTCGAACCTAATGCTTTTTTTGGCGAGTTCTTGAGTAAGGAAGATGAGCGACTCGTGATGGATTATTGGTGCAAACAGGACAATATCAAACGGATAAAAATGCTGATGAACAATCGAAGTATAGCAGCAGTGATGCTTCCTAAGACCATTGACAGTTTAAAAAAACTATCGCTATCAAAACCCAAAGACTATCGGGTAAAAACTGATTTGGCCCATGCTTATTATCTTAATCAAGATGTTGCAAATGGTCACTATCAATTCTGGCAAGTTTTCAATAAGCTTCAGCAAGGGCCCGACGCTGAACTTGAAAACTATGTTAATAAGTTACTTAGTCCTCAATTGGATACAACAGGGCGAAGTATGAGAAGACTGAAAACCTCTGAATATGCACTTATAGCATTTCCAATGATGCAGGAAATGGGAATTCACGAATTGCTTCCTATGGATTGCCAGGATTACGATTTGAATTGGCAGGCATCCTGGGTAGCATTCGACGCAAAATTCAATTTATTTAGAAAAGATACTACTGCATCTTTTGTAAAAGAATTGAAATCGAATTTGACTAATATCAATAATGGTTCTGAAAAATATCAAAGTATCGAAAAATCTTCAAAAACTGTAACGGAATGGTTAAACACTGACGAGGCATTTGCTATTGCTGCCGCAGATGATTTTTATTTACCAGAGATGTATGATATGAAGAACTTCCCTAAAGAAGAAATGCTTTCAAAAATACATTGGTGGATAATGAGGAATAAGGGAATGTGCGACAATGTTGTAAATAGAGCAAGAACGGCAGGGGCGAAAAAAGTGGTCGTTATTGTCGGGTCCAGCCATACAAAATATATGCAAGACATTTTCAAAACTATGGCAAATGTAAGGGTAAGAAATATCAATGAATTTAAATAGATATTTAGCTTATGGTCGATGTTGTCACTACATCACCTCCGGTAAGCACGTTGTTTCTCCTTTTTATATACCCCTCATGAAATCTAAAACGGATAAGAAGTAAGTTTCTAAATTTTCATACGGCTCTTCACCGGGGATCCAGTTGGCGAATTTCCAATATTGCCATTTGCCATCAGTTCCGTTGGGCGGAATCAGAAAGAAATATTGTTCATCATTCATTCCACCAATTACGATAGCTCTGTTTAATTGCTCACCTATATCAGCTAAGGCACCGTCATTCCAAATTTCCAATAAAAAGGTGTCTACATATTTCAGGTAATTGATTTTGTCTATCATTTCAAATGTTGGCTCCGTAGCGTCGCTCGGAGTGAAAAATCCATTTGTTATTGATAGAAATCTTTTATAATCGTCGGGTAATTTAATTCCTAATCTACTTTCTGCTGCAAGTATTGTTTCGTTAGAAGCAGCTGTTGTCCCTAACCAGTTTGACTTTATTTGTTCATCAGTAAATGTTTACCTATTCAATTGAATCGCCAATTTCGAAATTTGCTGGAGGATAGTTTTCATAAAAAATTAGGGGCCATAAGATTTATTCCGGTACGGAAAGATACAGGATCTTCCGAAGATAGCTTAACAGCACCTTTTTCAATCTTTTTCTTCTCGTATAAAAAGGTGTTTCAGCCCGTGGTCTGTATTATCAGGCTGAATGCTGATCTGCCACAGTCAAAGCCATATATCTACCTCGCCCGCCAATTCATTATTACCAACCCATGACCTCCCCCCACCACCCGATTCCTTACATTTGCCCATAAATAATCGAATTAATGATGAAGAAAATAGGATTTTTATCATTCGGGCATTGGTCCAACCACCCCGCGTACCAGGCCCGTACTGCTGGCGATACCTTGCTGCAGTCTATTGATTTGGCTGTTGCCGCGGAAGAAATTGGGGTGGACGGCGCTTATTTTCGGGTTCATCATTTTGCGCGGCAGTTGGCATCGCCATTTCCGCTGCTTTCGGCTATTGGGGCCAAAACCAGTAAGATAGAGATTGGGACGGGTGTTATCGATATGCGTTATGAAAACCCCATGTATATGGTAGAAGATGCCGGCGCTGCCGACCTGATCTCGGGTGGGCGCTTACAATTGGGCATCAGCCGGGGTTCGCCCGAGCAGGTGATAGAAGGCTGGCGTTATTTTGGTTATGAGCCTGCTGTCGGAGAAAACGATGCAGATATGGGACGAAAAAAGGCCCTGGACTTTTTAGACAAATTAAAAGGTACCGGGTTTGCCCAGCCTAACCCTTACCCCATGTTCCCAAATCCGCCGGGTTTGCTACGCCTGGAGCCGCATTCGGAAGGATTGCGCGAACGCATCTGGTGGGGAGCTGCCTCTAACGCGACCGCGGTTTGGGCGGCCGAACAAGGCATGCACCTGCAAAGTTCGACCCTGAAATTTGACGAAAGCGGCAAGCCTTTCCATATCCAGCAGGCAGAACAGATCAGGTTATATAAAGAAGCCTGGAAAAACGCCGGGCATCAGCGTGAAGCGAGGGTATCGGTAAGCCGCTCCATTTTTGCACTGGTAACCGAGCAGGACAGGCAATACTTTGGTCAGCAAGGAAAAGGGGCCGACAGCTTTGGTTACATCGAAGCCGATAAACGGGCAGTCTTCGGTAAAAGCTATGCAGCCGAGCCCGATCAGCTTATCAAAGAATTGGCCCAGGATGAAGCAATACAAGAAGCGGATACCTTGTTGCTTACCATACCCAACACGTTGGGCGTTGAGTACAATGTTCATGTGCTATCGGCCATTTTGGAGCATGTTGCCCCGGCACTGGGTTGGCGATGAATAAGCCCTGCTGGGTACACTCTTGTGGCGTGTATCCAAACTGACAGGTAAACGCCTTGAATATATTACATTCATAAATTCCGCCGTGGGTTACGCACTTAGTACATTCAGGACAATAACAAACAGTGGTCACAGCCTGCAAGCCGCCTAAAATGAGCCGTGCCGATGGCACTCAATTACTGTTGTTTATATATTCAACGGGTTAAAACCCATTGCTACAATATGTACCGGGCCTACGGCCCTTGAGCTGCAGTTAAATTTCATTTGCACCTGGTATCAAAGGGTATTGCCCCGGCCAATATTATAGTGGGGATTAGCAAATGCTGTAAATAAACAGCCGATAAAAAAGAATCGTAGGTTCGGCCAATTTTGTAGCCACGGGTTTTAACCCGTGGTAAAATAAACGGCGGACAAAAGAGTACCGTATTCTAGGTTTACCATATTTCCAAATTTAATTTAAAATAAGCTTTTTAAGCTGATCTCTTATAGTTATCCACATACATTTCACCTCTTTTTACCAGAGAGAACATACGTAATATCAGCTTGAA